>Ga0310344_10000550_pt1 | contig 29513 bp, 20 predicted proteins | sample HC15DNA20200_MG_FD_203801 | JGI IMG/M metagenome (GOLD analysis project Ga0310344, IMG submission 203801) | Marine microbial communities from station ALOHA, North Pacific Subtropical Gyre - HC15-DNA-20-200_MG | ecosystem: Environmental > Aquatic > Marine > Oceanic | place: Pacific Ocean: North...
TCGCTTGTAGACGTCTATTTACATGCGGGTTATGGATAATCTCACCCACAAGAAAAATTCGTCGGTCTGGGAACTTCTCTCGCGACTCATAAGCGTATTCAACCGCCCTGTCGACGCCATAGCAGAACCCAAAGCTTTTGGCGAGTCGGAAATGTAAACGGCCGACCTTCAGTTCATACCCATTTTCTTTGATGAAGGGTACGAGGGAGTTGCCGTACTCCGAATCGAGCACGGGTTGGATCTGCTTTTTGAGTCCTAACCCGCGCCTGAAGTATCGTTCACTCTTTGGTGTTGCGGCTTTAGTGTTTGTTGGTTGTTTCGTTGTGCTCATGGGCTCAAAGATCGTGGAGGTTATCGTTGGCCGCCACCTCTTATGTGATAAACAGTCCAAAATTACGCATTTTTCTTTATACGACTTCGAGTCGTCACCTCAATCTAGGTTATTGTCTCATTATGTCTGATCGGTCTTCATAAACCATGCCGGGTTGACGGAAACGACTCGCATCGGCAGACCTTTAGGGGGACAGGGTGCCAAATAGGCTGGTTTATGCGCCCGTTAACCTTGGAGTTTAGGCCTGGAACGTGCACATGTGACTCTAACCGTACTAATCATAGAAGCGAGTTTGCATGATGGAAGAAAATGGAAATGACGCCCTCGTCAAAGCATCTGAGGATACGGATACCGGCGAGGTTACAGATGTTGAGACGATCGATGAAACAGACGCTCAGTCTCAGAATCGGATCCGCCTACCCGTAGTACCCCTGAGGGGCATGGTGGTTTTCCCTGCCGTTGCGGCGCCTATCGCGGCGGGTCGAGACAAGACAATGTTGGCGATCGACCAGGCGATCAAGGACGATAAACTATTATTCGCAGTCGCCCAGGTTGATGCGGAAATCGATGAGCCAACAGGTGACGACCTGCACCGTATAGGGACTATTTGCCGAATCGCGCAAATGCAAAAAGTGCCAGGTGGTATGCAGATGGTTATCCAAGGCGATGCGCGTGGAGCGGCACTCGAGTACAACGATTGTGACGGTCACCTCGAGGTTGTTGTTCGGCGCATGGAAGATATGGAACCGCTGAATGACGATGAACCTGCATTTGCAGCGCTCTACAAAGAAGTCAACGAGCGTGCTGCAGATGTGAGTCGCCTCCGGGGAGTCCCGAAGGAAATTGTCGATCACTTGTTGGGTGGAGTATCAAGCCCTGGCGAACTTGCAGATCTCGTGTCGTTCTACACCGAGCTTGATGTTGAACAGAAGCAAGAGTTGCTCGAGATGCTTTCGGTAGAAGCTCGTTTACGAACTCTCCTCATCCACCTTCAGAAACAAATCGGACTCCTTGAAGCTCAGGAAGAGATTCGCGAGCAAGTGCAGGAGGAGCTGGGTGATCGTCAGCGGGAAATTTTTCTCCGAGAACAGATGAAGGCCATTCAAAAAGAGCTGGGCGAAGACATCGATTCGCAAGAACTCGATGATCTTCGCGAACGCATTGAAGTGCTGAAACTCCCGGAGGAAGCAAGACAAGAGGTCGACCGTGAACTACGTCGATTGGAACGAATTCCGCGTGAATCGGCAGAGGGACAGGTTGTAAGAACATTTCTTGAGACTGTTGCAGATTTACCATGGTCCGAAACATCTGAAGAACAACTAGATCTTCCCCGTGCGGAAGAAATTCTAGAGCGAGATCATTATGGTCTACAGGACGTGAAAGATCGAGTTCTCGATTTCCTCGCTGTACGGAAGCTCCAAGATGAGAACAAAGCACATGCATTGGCGGATGAGACGGATGGTGAAGAGCCAGAAGAGGGTGGCGAATCAGATGAACCCGAGACGGATGGTGAAGAGCCAGAAGAGGGTGGCGAATCAGATGAACCCGAGACGGATGGTGAAGACGACAGTAAAGGAGAACAAATTGACTCTGACGTACCCGGCCACGCGGATGACCGGTCTGGAGAGACTCTTCTTTTTGTAGGCCCTCCGGGAGTTGGTAAGACGTCGATTGCACGATCCATCGCCGACGCAATGGGACGTAAATATGTGCGTGTTTCGCTGGGCGGTGCGCGAGATGAGGCAGATATTCGTGGCCATCGTCGAACGTATGTTGGCGCGATGGCTGGTCGCATCATCGAAGGACTTAAGCGAGCTGGCACTAAAAATCCCGTTTTTCTACTTGACGAGATCGATAAATTAGGGGTCTCGTTTCAAGGAGACCCTTCGGCGGCACTCATGGAAGTTCTAGACCCCGCACAAAACAATTCGTTTCAGGATCACTACCTTGGTGTAGGTTTTGACCTCTCGCAGGTTTTGTTTATCGCGACGGCTAACGTGTTTGAACAGATTCCTGGTCCCCTCCGTGATCGTATGGAGGTAATTGAGTTCCGTGGTTACACGGAAGGGGAGAAGCTCGAGATCGCCAAGCGCTACCTGCTCCCTCGGCAAACGCACAAGAACGGTCTGTTTCCTGCGCAGCTTGAGGTTCATGAAGATGCGACCCGAAAAATAATTGCGAGTTATACGCGCGAAGCTGGTGTCCGGAATCTCGAGCGAGAGCTTGGCGCAGTGTGCCGGAAGTCGGCACGGAAGATCGCGGCGGGCGATGCTGAAATCGTAACGGTTGGAGCTGATGATCTGCGTGAACTGCTAGGTCAGCCAAAGGTCCACCCAGAGAAAAAAATGGCAAAAGACCGAATTGGTGTTGCAACAGGAATGTTCTACACACCGGTCGGCGGGGACATCATGCTGGTAGAGACGAGCGTACAGAAAGGAAAAGAAGGTCTTGTCCTCACAGGACAATTGGGCGATGTAATGAAGGAAAGTGCACAAGCAGCGCTAACTTACGCTCGGAGCAATGCAGCCGAACTAGGTATTGTAACCGAGCGGCTCCGAGAGCATGAAATTCACATACACGTGCCTGCAGGTGCGATTCCCAAGGAAGGGCCTTCCGCTGGGATAACCATGGCAGTGGCGCTGGTCAGCGCACTCGGAGACCATGCGGTCCGTCACGATGTGGCAATGACCGGCGAGATGACGTTAACAGGCCGAGTCCTTCCAATTGGTGGGGTCAAGGAAAAAGTCCTCGGTGCGTGTCGGGCCGGGATCGATCGTATCATCCTTCCCGCCGACAATGAAGGTGATCTTGAAGATCTTCCAGACCACATATGTGAACAGCTTGAATTCCATCTTGTTGAAACACTTCATGAGGCACTGGCAGCTGCGCTGGCGGATGTAGAACTTGAAAACGGGGCGTTTTCCTTTGCCCAAAACGAGACAGCTTAGAAAAATGAGGAGTTCAGGAATGCTTTCTTCCGTACCGGCCAAAAAACAATATAAGTTGTTTCATAATAACATTTTAAGATCACTGATAGTTTTGGTTTGGTTCGGAACCGTAGGAGGCCTAAACGCGCAAGACCTCACGAGTCCCGAGGTGTTTTTCGGACACCAAATTGGGGCCGACTATGAACTTCCGGATTACACGGACCTGACAGCGTATTGGGAGACGCTAGCTGCGGAATCTCCGCGCATGGCCCTCCATTCTATCGGTCAGACTGCCGAAGGGCGTGAGCAGTTAATGGCGATTGTCACGTCAGCGGAGAATCATGAGAACCTGGAACACTATCGCCAGCTCTCAAAGCGTATGGCGCTCGCCGAAGGCGTCCATGAAGAGGAGGCCCGAGCGTTGGCGCGAGAAGGTAAGGCTGTCGTCTGGATCGATGGCGGTCTCCATGCGACAGAGGTTCTCGGTGCACAGCAACTCATGGAGTCACTTTGGCAAATGGTGAGTGGCACCGATGCTGAGACACTCCGAATTCTGGACGACGTCATCATCCTTTTCGTCCATGCCAATCCCGATGGGATGGAACTCGTCTCAAACTGGTACATGCAGGTCGAAGATAAGACCAAGCGCTCCACCCGTGGGATTCCGCGGCTATATCAGAAATATGTTGGTCACGACAATAACCGTGACTTTTACGCGTCGACCCAGGCCGAGACAGAAAATATAAATCGAGTCATGTACCGGGAATGGTACCCTCAGATTGTCTACAATCATCACCAGACGGGTCCAACCGGAACCGTTCTTTTCGCGCCACCATTCCGCGATCCCTTCAATTACAATTTGGACCCAATGGTTATCACCGGGATTGATCTCGTGGGCTCCGCTATGCATTCCCGTTTCACGGCTGAGGGCAAGCCGGGGGCGACCAGGCGCCGGGGTGCTAACTACTCAACGTGGTGGAATGGAGGTCTTCGTACGACACCATATTTCCACAATATGATTGGGCTTCTCACTGAGACGATTGGCAATCCGACTCCGATGGAGATACCCATGATCATGGAGCGCATCGTTCCTAACGATGGGCTTCCCGCGCCTATAGAGCCCCAGCCATGGCACTTTCGGCAGTCCGTTGAATACTCCGTCACGGCCAACAAGGCAGTACTTGATCTTGCATCGCGTTATCGAGAGACCTTCCTCTACCGAATCTGGCGGATGGGAATGAACTCGATCGAACGTGGAAACAGTGACCACTGGACTATGCATCCTAAGCGTGTCGATTGGTTGCGCGAACAGATGAATGTAGGCCGTGGGGAGACGGATTTTGCTAACAACGTAGGAGGATTTGGCGGTTCGCGTGGTACTCGCGAGGATTATGAGAAACTGTTTGACCTCAAGCTGCGTGACCCACGTGGTTACATTCTGCCCGCAGATCAACCTGATTTTCCAACCGCCACGAAGTTTGTCAACGCACTCCTAGAAACGGGTGTGACTGTGCATCGGGCGACGGAAGACTTCACCGTAGAAAACAGGCGATATCCTGCGGGTTCTTTCGTTGTAAAGTCGGCTCAGGCATTTCGGCCGCACGTGCTTGATATGTTTGAACCACAGGACCACCCCAATGATTTTCAGTATCCGGGTGCACCACCCACACCACCTTACGACAATGCAGGTTGGACATTAGCCATCCAGATGGGCGTCAAGTTCGACCGCATTCTGGAAGGTTTTGATGGTCCATTCGCTGTGATCAACGAATGGAATGCACAGCCATTGGCCGGAACTGTGACGAACACCGACGGAGCTGTTGGATTCTTATTTAGTCATCAGGTCAATGATTCGTTTAAAGCCATAAACCGATTGCAGGCATCGGATCATGAGGTGTATTGGCTTACACAGCCGGTGACTGCAGATGGTGTCACACATGCAGAGGGAACGTTCTACGTTAAATCTCACCGTCAAACTGTAAAACTGTTAGGAGACTTGGCTACGAACTTAGGCATTCATTTCACAGGAGTTGATACAGTTCCTAGTTCGGACGCCCTTCGGTTACGTGCTCCTCGTGTGGCGTTATGGGATATTTATGGTGGCTCGATGCCCTCAGGTTGGATTCGTTGGATGCTCGAGCAGTTCGAGTATGCGGACGTTGATATCGTTTATCCGCAACAACTGAACGCTGGCCATTTAAAAGATGATTATGATGTTATTATTTTTCCCAGTGGAGCGATTGGTTCCCAGTTTGAGGATTTTGTGGCAGGCGCCGGGGACTCCAATCGACAGACTGAACTGCGTCGGGAGTTCGGTCCACGATCGCCGGATCGTGGATTGATTCCTGAGGAATACCAAGGCTGGCTTGGGCGAGTGACACCAGAAGCCACCCTATCACCTCTTAAAGATTTCCTTGAGGAGGGTGGGTCAATTGTAACCATTGGTGGTTCGACTGCTCTTGGGAAGGCACTTGGTCTTCCGCTCAAGAACCAGCTCGTCAAAGATGGTCAGCGATTGGGTCGTGAAGAGTATTATGTCCCAGGCTCACTTCTTAGGTCACGCGTTGACAACTCGCGACTTGTCGCGTCAGGAGTGCCAACCGATCTGCCTGTGTCCTTTAACAATAGCCCGGTATTCAATAGGGCCGCTCTTGAAATCGGAGATACTGATGAAATCGCGGTCCAACCCCTGGCATGGTTCGACAGTGAAGACCCCTTGATCAGTGGTTGGGCATGGGGCCAGAACTACCTAGAGGGTGGAGTGACAATGGCAGAGGCACAGATAGGTCACGGAATGCTGTATCTGTTTGGTCCGCTCATTACACGCAGGGCACAACCACACGGCACTTTCAAATTCCTCTTTAACGCAATCGCGCTCTCCAATGCACAAATGGGTAAGATCTAGTTGCGGCTAAGAGATTTGCTGGTCTAGAAAGAATCAAAGATACCCGAAATGCTCCATTACGGGTCGGAGGGATTGCTCAATCCGGTCTGCAGTGGCAGGGGAGAGTTCCTCCCGCCACCCGTCGATCTTTCCTGACCGTATAAACGGTTCTCCAGACGACTGCAGTTTTCGAAAATGTTCGACCCCGTGGCGCTCCTCGGCGTGTCGCATGGCTTTGAAACTCCCTCGTTCTTCGGCAGTGTTCAACGATTCAAGTGTTATATTGATATCTAAGAATTTGACCAGTCGATCCAGTTGGTGGTGCCGGTCGTGTACGAGATCTTCGTACTTTATGAGTAATAAGTTTGATGTGGCCGTGGGAGACAGCGCGAACCGGGTGACATGGTGATCCCAACGATCAAGATTATGCATCCAGGCATCAAATCGATCATGTGTCAAATATTCGTCTACAACCTCTTCCACACGAGTCTTTTTGTCTTGTCGTGCTACCCGATAGTGGTGCCATAGAGATACCAATACTGAGCGAGGGTCGCGAACCAGGTAGATCATGCGGTGGTAGTGCTCTGAGTAGACGGGTTGATGATTTCGAAAGGCGCGAGGATTGGAGAGTTGTTGATGTTTGGCGATGACATGGTCACGGCCACTAGCATCGGGTATGAATCGCCGAAGGTTTGCGAGTGTGATTTGGTCGGCTTGCTTGGGGAATAGAACGAGTGCAAGTAAATAGGCGAGCCAGGTATTACCGGACTTTGGGTGCCCTACGAGAAAGACGTCTGTTTCACGTAGAGCTCGGGTAAATCGTCCCTCCAAAAAGTGTGCACGGGCGTCGTAGTAGTGACAAGCACGCTTGAGTCGTTTTGTCCATGCCTCGGGTTTCATGCGGTGTGTGACTATCCTGTGATATCTGTGATCCGTGTTCTAGTAACGATAGCACCTACTGGAGATTCTTCGTAACGATGACCGTGTCAGTGATCATCAGTACGTATAATCAACCGCGAGCACTTGAACTCGCCATTTGGGGATATTCGACTCAGACTCTGAGCGATTTTGAATTAATCATTGCAGACGACGGATCTGACTCGGGGACACGTGATCAGATCGAGCGGCTTCGCTATGAGACTGGTCTCACCATTGTCCACGTCTGGCAAGAAGATCTTGGTTTCCGGAAGTGCCGTATCCTAAACAGTGCGTTAAATAGAGCCACAGGTTCGTATGTGGTCATTAGTGATGGCGATTGCATCCCTCGACCCGACTTCTTAGCCGAACATATTCGCTTAGCTGCACCCGGAAGATTTCTGTCCGGAGGTCGGATATGCGTCACTCGCGAAGTTTTCGATTCGCTGACACAGCGCGATGTAGTTAAAGGCTCCATCTTCGATGTTACATGGCTTCGGGCGCGCAAAGCTCTCCCACGTGCCCGAGATATTCTCAAGCTAAGTTCAAATGGGTTTGCGAACGCATTGGACCGATTTACGCCGACTCGGGCAACGTGGAATGGGCATAACTCCTCGGGTTGGCGAGCTGATTTTTTAGCTGTTAATGGATTCGACGAACGTATGGGTTACGGTGGCGAGGACCGGGAATTCGGTGAGCGATTGCGAAACTATGGTGTACGTCCAAGGCAGGTACGTCATCGCGCCGTGTGTGTTCATCTAGATCATGATCGAGACTATATTCGAGAAGAAGTACGCAGTAAAAATGAACATATTCGTCGTGATACCAGAGGTGTCCCGAAGGCGTTGTCACGTTTTGACAGTTGGATGAAAGGTCCCACTTGGACGGAGTTTGGTATTCGTAAGAGTCCAAGGCCCGAAGATCAGGTGCGGGACAAAACGGAACCAATAAAATGAATCTGGAACCCCATAAAACTTGATTCCGGTAGGTCTATAGGTACTGATTAACCCCACATTCAATCCAACTTTCAAGTCCTGCGACACGTTTCGCGAACCGATCGTAGTTTTCGGTTTCGGGTGTTCGCTGTGGGTGCCAGAGGTGAAGAACCGGGACAGCATAGCGCCCATCCTTCCGAGATACTCCCTGTTTGATGAGCCGGACGACAAAGTCATTGTCTTCTGCTCCCCAGCCTTTGTAGGACTCGTCGAACCCATTGATAGCTAGGGCGTCATCGCGCCACACGGCCAAGTTGCATCCTTTCGCCCCGTCCCATGTATGAGGTGAAATCTTCCGAAGTGGTCCGAGCGGGATTGAAAGCAACGGTGTGAAACGATCCGTGCGACGACGTAGTCGTTGAGTTAGCCAACGTAACGCGTTCCACTCGTGGACACGGATATTTCTCGTCAAAACCTCATTGGTAAGAGTGCGCCTGAGACTTATTCGGCTTCCTCGTACGAACCACCCACGTTCTGCGAGAAGGGCATGGCGTGCCACAAAATTTGGTCTCGTCAGACAGTCTCCATCAATGAAGATGAGGTACTCAGTATCAATAGCGGCAATGGCCCGGTTACGAATCGCAGCGAGACGATACCCTTGGTCTTCTTGCCATACGTGCGTAAGGGATAGGTGGCCGTCCCTTGCAACACGTTCTACAAGTTCGCGGGTCTGGGTACGAGACCCATCATCGGCAACAACCACTTTGAAGTGTCGGTACGTCTGCGCTATGAGACTTTTAAGGACCAGAGCTAGAGCCTCTGTGCGCTCATATGTGGAAATTATGATGCCGATCGTAGGAGTTAATGTTTGAGGTTGGCTCATCAGTCGTACCCTGCCTCAGCCATGATCGACCCAAACTCGTTGCAAATGCGTGCAGAGATTGCTCCATCCATTTCATACACCCAGCCATCGACTTTGCCCTGCCGTACAAAACTCCCTGCTCCCTTGGCACGCCCTTTATATGCTTCGGCACCGAATTGATCTTCCACCGCTCGCATGGCCCTGAAAGATCCACGCTCTACAGCGAGTGATAGCCGATCTGCATGTGGGGGCAAATCGAGAAAATGTGTAATTCCTTCCAGTACTATTCTTCGATTTTCCACTAAATCCTCGTACCGGACCACGTGTAAACGATCGTTCTTTTCTGACTCAAGGAACGCCATTTTAACCTGCCGGTCCCATCGCACTATGTGCTTATTCCAATATGTAAAGCACCCCGTACCCTTCAGGTATTGATCTATAAATGATTCAAGCGAGGTGTCTTCATCACCTAACAGAACCCGGTACATGTGCCAATACGAGACTAAAACGGCGCGCGGGTCCCGAATTATATAGAGGATTCGGGGATAGAGTTTGTGGTGAACTGGTTTTTCATCCCTAAATACCCTCGGATTGGGGAGGTGCTCATACCTCGCAATATCGTGATCGCGGCCATGAACAAACGGAACAAAGTTTCCGACGTTTAGAAGATTAACGCTCGGATCTTTTTCTTCGGCCATAAGCAGCGCCAACATATAGGCGAGCCAGGTGTGTCCCGATTTAGGGTGACCCAGAAGAAATGTGTCTGTGTGTCGGAGTGCGCGGCGAAACTTCGGCTCCGAGATTCGGTTCCGGGCCTCGTAATATCCAAGATGACGCTTGACCTTTCCGAACCAAACCTTAATGGGTGTTTCATGCCGGATATTGGGGTTAGGGGTTGGTGTATCGCTGGGGGTCTTGATAGACATTACCGAACCCACGGAATGTCTTTATTGGTGAGTTCGGCGAGCTGATTATTATCCATGGGCCAGGTGTTCTCGACATATTCTCGGAACCAATCTGGCATGGGGGCTGCAGTCGATGAACCAATCACAAGATGTTTGGTTTCTTTGCTGGCCGGTAAAGTTGAATCAACCCCGATGAACTCGAATACGTCACGTAAGAGTATTCCAGGTTGATCCCGGATATCGTCAAGGAAACCGAAGAAAAACTGTTTGGTGGGGAAGAAAGTTTTCCAGTTTTGTATACAAGTAACGTAGTCACTTCGCAGCCTTACATCGTCCGAGCCAAGGAATTCGACCAACTCGTCACGAGACACATCATGAATCGATCGTCCTCGCCACGTTGGAAACTCATATCTCGCATGAGACCATGCCCGTTCCGCGGGATCTCGCATGAGATAAATCAGTCGCACGTCAGGCATCCATCCATGAATGCGTTGGATCAGGGTTGGTTCGAGAATAGCATACGCCGGTGTTATTTCCCCGCGAATGCCTCTATGGAGAGGTCCTTGGACGAATCGTGCCAGATATCGGACCTTATTGAGTCGATCTAGAATTGAACCCGGTGCTCCGAGTTGTCCGATCTTGCGGTTAAAGAAGTGAATTTCTTTTCGTTCCATTCGGATCCGTGGGTGTTGGGCTAGTTTTGTCGCTAGCCATGTTGTGCCGGATCGCATTGCTCCGATCCCCAAAAAGCCAGGCATCAACCGACCCATCAGTCCTCCGACTCATTCATTACGTTGCTGTTGATTCGCCATTTATTCTTGTACGTCACCAGATGCTTACACTACAGCCGCGTGCATGAAATTAAGATATATGCTGTCAACACATGTCGTTGCATAGTCTGATTTGCAACGTTGTCGACAAACCAGATCTTGCGCAGGTTCAATACTTGTTTTTCGATAAGACCCGTTTTTTATGAGGTTTGGTCTGTGGTCCGTAGCCGAATTTTTGTGGGGTAAATTAGTGCGCCTCTATCTTCATTCGTGGTGGTCCATCGCATCTGACGTTATCCATAGCGATGTACTAGCCGCTATCCCATTCTCTCGATTTTGTAATAACGGAGCAGTGTCATGATTATCAGACTTCGCACAGTTCCTCGATGCGCCCTGATCGCGTTGGTGGTAGGTACTGTTACCCTGGCCACGATTGTTGATGTAGTTCATGCACAGGGACCAGGTGTTTTGGCGAGTGTGGATTGGTTGGCCGAGAATATCAACGACCCCAACCTTGTATTGCTCCATGTCGGGATGGCTCACCGTGGGCTGCCCACAGAAGTTATCAAAGGTGCCCGGTTTTTAGAGTATACAGAGATCGCAGTGGAGCGTGACGGTCTAAGTACTGAACTTGCCACTGAACAGGAACTTGTGGCTACATTTCGCAGGGTTGGCATTTCAAACGATAGTCGTGTCGTTGTCTATGCAGACATCGGTCACATTGCTGCTCGCGCCTTCCTGACGCTTGATTATTTGGGGCACGGTGACCGGACTTCGGTACTGGATGGTGGACTTTTCGCGTGGAAAGATATTGCTGGCGAGTTGGACACTGAATTCGCCAACGGTCCCGCCGGGACCTTTGAAGCACGCGTGCGCAGTGATCTGCTTGTATCGGCTGACTGGATTCAAGAACACCTTAATGATCCGAGTGTGACGCTGATTGATGCGCGTCCCGAAGATGAATACACGGGGACGCGTCCGGGTCGTGACAACCTTAGAGGGGGGCACATTCCTGGTGCGTATAACCTGTATTGGGCAGATCTAACTCGGTCTGAAACAATGCCTACATTAAAAGAAATAGATGAAGTGAGGGCTTTGTTTGATGAGGCTGGCGCCTCAAAAAATGGGACGGTTGTCAATTATTGCTTGATCGGTATGCGGGCCAGTTACACCTACATGGTTTCCCGGCATCTTGGATTTAACGCACGCTTCTATGATCCGTCGTGGAATGAATGGGGTGCGCGAGAAGACCTTCCAATGGTGTCCGGATTAAAACGGAACTAAGAAGATGAATATATGACTCACTTCATAATGTTTCTGCCGGAGTTTTCTAGCTGATGAGTGAAAATCAAGAAGATTGTGGTCAGGCGATCGAACCCTTGAAGAAGTCCAAAGCTCAGTGGCGGGACTTGTTATCGGATGATGCTTATCGGGTGTTGTTTCAGGATGGAACTGAACGATCCGGAACAAGTCCGTTGAATCACGAAAACCGGACTGGAACGTTCGTCTGTGCGGCCTGCAAGCTTCCCCTCTATACGAGCGATATGAAGTATGAAAGCGGGACCGGATGGCCGAGCTTCTTCCAGAGTATCCCTCGGCGTCTTGAAACGAAGCGTGACTTTAAGCTCGTGATCCCACGGACTGAGTATCATTGCGTGAGGTGTGGTGGGCACCACGGTCATGTTTTTAAGGATGGCCCTGAGCCGACGGGGAAGCGGTACTGTAACAACGGTGTCGCGTTGGAGTTCATCCCATCAGGAGACCCGCTTCCAGATCTACAGGACTGAGTTACTCATGCGTTTGGGCAGCACCACCCTACCCAGCATCTTTAGTGCTGCTGTTCTCATGGTTGCATTTGGTGCAGTGCCATTAGCAGCACAAGCCTCTGGTTCCAATAGGCTCTGTCAGGAACTGAATACAGTTGACTCGTTGTTGGTCCAGCGACGTGTTGTCGAACCAACGGCACGCAGGATGCCTGATCTTAACTGCATAGATTTATTTTCCACTGCCAGGGGTGGAAACGCACACGGTCTGATCCGATTGAAAAGAGTTTCTTCACCGTTTGGTGTCACCGTTACTGCTGATGGTCATCACATCTATGAACTCATAGCATGGCTTGATGGGCTCCCCGATCCCTCCAGCCTTGGTCCATACACGAGATACGTGGCATGGGCAACGCCACTGGAGTTAGAGCCGGTTGTCCCGCTCGGTGAGGTATGGAACGGCAACAACTCCTTAGGCCGTGTCGCGTTCAATAAATATTTGATCTTAATTAGCGCGGAGGGTCCGGGGTCTCTTGAAGCACGCAACGGTCCGCTCGTATTACGTGGTCGCTCACCATCTAGCCTGATGGAAGCACACGATCTATTAGCTACGGCGCCGTCTGCAACACAACGGCCAAGTATTCGCCGCGACCAAACTTGGGATCGTCCCCCGGGCTACCCTGACATATCTATGCTCCCGGGTTTGATGGATTTGGAACCCCGAGAGAGACCAGCCAGCTTGGCTTCCGTCAGCGAACTTCCAGCATGGGACGAACTGCCGCGAGCGATTGAAAGGCAACTCATCGAACTTCCCGACGGAGGTACGCTTGATCTTGAGGCAGGCGTCGTTAGTCGGGAGATTGCGGGAAGGCGTTTTGCAATGCTGGCCTTCAATGGCCAGCACCCTGGGCCACTGATCAAGGTTCGCGAAAGATCGACGATCTTCGTCAACTTCACAAATAATTCGCCCTATGAAACAGCCGTTCATTGGCACGGGATCCGGCTCGAAAATCGTTTCGATGGGGTGCCTGGAGTTACGCAGGATCCTGTGCTGCCCGGAGGCTCTTTCCGTTATCAAATTTACTTCCCGGACGCCGGCATTTACTGGTACCATCCGCACCACCGTGAAGATATTCAACAAGAGTTGGGGTTATACGGAAATCTTGTCGTTGAATCCTTAGATAGGGATTACTATGGTCCCGCGGATCGAGATGAGGTTCTTATGCTCGACGACATCCTCCTTGATGAGGATGGACTGGTCGATTTTGGGGATGGATCCGCTAATTACATGCTAATGGGGCGTTTTGGAAACGTGCCTCTCGTAAATGGTGAGCCCCGATACACACTGGCAGTCAAGGACGGCGAGGTGGTGCGGTTCCATCTGACCAATGCCTCCAATACTCGCACTTTCAATATCTCTTTCATCGCAAACGAATGGTATGAGTCGCATGTAAGAGGGGTCGCAGAGCCACTCAAAGAGGCAGCAAACGGACGGCTGCCAATCAAGGTTGTCGCAACCGATGTTAGCAAGTTTGAGCGTGAAGAATGGGCGGAGAGTGTCGTGATTGCCCCGGCGGAACGCTATGTCATTGAAGTTCACTTTCCAGGGAAGAGCGCTGGAGAACTCTTGTCAGGCCAAGAGAGTTATCTCCTGGTCAATCAAGTGCAAGGGATCAATCATCGGCAAGGCGTTTTCCGTCCGGAGATTTCAGTGCTTGGCGAAATCGACGTTAGGGAAACCGAGCCGAGCCGAACTCGAAGTGTTGAATTTGAGCAACTAAGGCAAAATGCCGATGTGATCGCGGATATCGATCAATATCGACCGCTATTCGATAAAACGGTCGACCATGAGCTACTACTCACCCTTGAAACAGACGAACTGCCGAGTCCGATCGAACAGTCAATGCTCTACGATTGGGTTTATTTCAATCCCGTTGAGTGGACCGGTACTATGCCAATGATGAATTGGGCCACAACGGCGAAAGAAATCCGCTGGGTCTTACGCGATCCCGCGACCGGTTTCGAAAACGAGCAGATCGATTGGACATTCGGTCTTGATGATGTGGTGAAAGTTCGGATACATAATGACCGTTCGGCGTTTCACGCTATGCAGCACCCAATACACATTCATGGACAAAGATTTTTAGTGCTTTCCCAAGATGGTGTTCCTAATGACAATCTGGCTTGGAAGGACACCGTGTTATTGCCGGTTGGATCAACTACGGACATCCTACTGGAGCTTTCAAATCCTGGCCGGTGGATGATTCACTGTCATATTGCCGAACACTTGGAATCCGGGATGAAGGCGGTAGTCAAAGTGGGAACCCAGCACCAGTAGAAAGGAATCACCGATGAGAATTTTCCAGAACATCGCCTACACTCGTTTTCCTGTGACCACGATCATCATGGTATCAGGTTTTATGCTCGGCCATGCGGGGTCGACGGTTGGACAAGATGTGAACGACTTCATCGCAATCGATGGTCCTTCAATCGCGCTGACAAACGTTAAAGTGATAGATGGAACCGGTGGCCCAGCACGCGAAGGGCAAACAATTCTCATCGAAAATGGACGAATTGCGGCGGTTGGTTCGTCTGAGGAAATAGCTGGTAGCGTCCAGAATGCGCGCGTTCTGGATCTTCAGGGACACACGGTGATTCCGGGCTTAATCGGTCTTCACGATCATAGTTTTTACACAGGAGGGAACGGACGCGCGGCGCAACTATCTTTTTCAGGATCGAGACTGTATCTGGCTTCGGGCGTGACTACGATCCGCACGACGGGTGCGCGTGCGCCGTATGAAGAACTCAATCTTAAACGCGACATTGATGCGGGCCTAAAAATCGGTCCAAACATGTTCACCACGGGCCCGTACCTCACAGGTGAACAAGGTGCGACACAAATGATGCATCTTGACGGGCCGGAGTCGGCTCGACGAGTGGTCCGATACTGGGCTGAGGAAGGTGTGAGTTGGTTTAAGGCGTACACTTGGATCAGTCGTGAAGATCTTGCCGCTGCGATTGACGAGGCGCACAAACACGGTATTAAGGTCACAGCGCACTTGTGTTCTGTCGGATACCGCGAGGCTGTAGCTGCGGGTATCGATAATGTCGAACATGGACTGCTTGCGAACAGCGAATACCATCCTGGAAAACAGCCCGATGAATGTCCCGCAGGTTTTCGCAACGCGTACCGCGATCTCGATATGAACTCGGAAGAAGTACAAGCGACGTTCCGTGATATGGTGGAGAACGATGTTGCTATGACTTCGACGCTTGCCGTATACGAGATTTCTGTGCCCGGTCGTGGGCCCATCGATGAGCGCGTATATGATATTCTCGCGCCAGAAATCGCAGAAGAAGTCCGAGCAATTGCCGATGTGAGGAGAAATGCGACCCTTGAGGCGGGCATTGCGATTCATCCTGATGTGTACCAAAAAGCACTTGAATACGAGTATGCGTTTGTTCAGGCAGGGGGCACACTCGCAGCGGGTGTTGATCCCACAGGGTACGGGGCTGCACCACCAGGCTTTGGTGATCAAAAGAACTATGAATTGTTGTTAGAAGCCGGTTTCACGCCACCTGAAGTAGTTCAGATCATGACTGCAAATGGTGCCAAGGTCCTGGGGATCGATGATGAAACCGGAACGATCGAGGTAGGGAAAGTGGCGGACCTCGTCGTTCTTGAAGGTGATCCTGAACATGATGGTCACATCCAGGCGACCCGCATTGTCTTCAAGGGAGGTATTGGTTGGGACTCGCCGAAGCTGATCGAATCTGTTCGCGGGATAGTCGGTATCCGTTAGCGGGCTGGTCTGTGGTGGGAATGACAGTTGTGCTTAAGTGACACACCATTTCAACGAACCTGCGTTTGTGAGCATCGGTTATGAATAATAAAGGGAATGGAAATATCACGAAAAACCTACTTTACAGAGTGGCTGAGCTTGGAATACGCTTAATTTATATTTTTACACTCTATTTATTAATGGTGATTGGTAGATTGTTTTCTAGTTCCAGCTTAGCCCACCGAGTTGTTCAACATCGAGGTTCCCGCCGCTAAGTACGCATACGACTTTTGTGCCAGGTGGCGCTTCAATAAGTCCTTGGAGGACGGCGCCGACAGAGGAAGCGGCTGCCCCCTCTGCCACCAACTTGGCACGCGTCATAAGCCACAGCATGGCCTCAAATATTTGCTCATCAGGTAATGTCACGACTTGCTCGACGAAACGGCTAACGACAGAAGCAGTGTTTTCTCCTACTCGTTTAACCAGCAAACCATCAATAATACAGTCCACCTCGTCGAGGGTGACGACTTGTCCACTCTCGACCGACCGTTTCATAGCGGGGGCTCCGGAGGACTCGACACCGATCACGCGAATGTCGGATTTTTCACTCTTCAGTGACATGGAGTTTCCAGAAATAAGCCCGCCGCCGCCGATCGGGATCACGGCCACCTCGACTTCCGGCCAATCTTCGAGGATCTCGAGACCTAGCGTACCCTGTCCTGCTATTAAGCGCGGATCGTCAAATGGGTGCACATAAGTTAAGCCGCGCGCCGCAGCGATTTCGAGAGCCTTCTCGTTGGCTTCATCCCAGATCGAGCCATGAAGAATCACTTCCGCACCATACCCTTCTGTGGCCGAGATCTTAGACTTCGTGGCGTTCTCCGCCATGAGCACTACCGCTGGAATGCCATACTGTTTAGCCGCGATTGCCACACCCTGCGAATGGTTTCCGGCAGATGAACAGATGATGCCGCGCGCTCTTTCTTCATCTGTGAGTTGCGCAATGACGTTGAGAGGGCCGCGAACCTTATAGGAGCCCCCCCGTTGGAAAAGCTCGGCCTTCAGCCGTATGTCGAACCCGGAAGCCTCGCTCAGTGAACGCGACGTAAGTAGCGGTGTGTGATGTACGTGTGGAGCGACGTTTTTTCGTGCTTTCTGAAAATCGCTTTTTGTGAGGGTGAGGCCAGGGATCTCGATGTGTGAGTTCACGGACACTTCCTGTTGTTGGGGCCGCGTGGCACTCTCGGCTGCCAGGTTATGTGGATCGGGTCGCCAGCATTCCAGGTTCGCGTGCGGCCTCATACGAAACAATCCTTGCGTCGATAGCCATAGTCCGGCAACTCTGCCTCATTCTGTAAAAGATTATTCCTCGGAGGTTGTTCAATGGATTTAAGTGGCGCAGTTACGCTTGTTACCGGTGGAAGCGAAGGTATTGGAAAGGCGATAGCCGCAGCGCTGGTTGCCGAAGGGGCAACGGTTACCATCACAGGTAGACGAGCCGATGTTTTAGAGACGACGGCAACTGAACTCGGCGTCGACCGGATTGCCGCGGATGTCGGGGTTGAGGCTGATGCGGTTCGGACTGTGGCTACGGTAGTGGAAAAATATGGGCGACTGGACGTCCTCGTAAACAATGCTGGGATAGGTCTATTCAAGCCACTAGTTGACATGGAACTTGAAGAGCTTGAGCGAGTGTATCGAACAAATGTTTTCGGTGCGTTTCTTATGGGTAGAGAGTCGGCTCGTCACTTCGTGAACCAAAAGAGTGGGGCACTGATCAATATATCGTCAACGTCAGGGTTAAAGGGTGGGCGTGGAAGTACAGCCTACAGTTCCTCAAAATTTGCCCTTCGGGGGATGACAGAATGTTGGCGTGATGAACTAAGGCGGTATGATGTTCGAGTACTCTTGGTTAATCCGAGTGAAGTTGTAACCGGGTTTGCGGCTAAGGTGGGTTTCGAGCGTGAAGACTCGCCGAAAAAACTGAGACCACAAGAGATTGCTGACGCTGTTATCGGAGCGCTCAAGATAGACGACCGGGGGTTCATTCCAGAATTTTCGGTGTTCGCAACAAACCCGTTCTAGTGTTCCAAGTTCGATCCGCTAGCCAAATAGTTCGAAATGGTCTTATTTTATCAGGTCCGGCAAAGTGTATCCTCTTGGGAACGATGCGCTGGTTAGTTCCGTAAGGTACATGGCTGTATCGACTTAGGCCGATTAGCGAGGGAGATATGAAGAAGTTTGGGCTGGTGACCTTGGGTACGGCATTCTTGTCTGTGGCCCTGATAGTCGTCGGTTCGCCTCTGCGTGGCCCCGTGCCTGCACTCGCGACCGTGCCTACCGCCGTGCCCGACACCCTCACAAATTCGGTGATTCAGACGGTATGTGTCCGATGCCACAATGACGAACGGCTTCGTGGCAATATGTCATTGGCATCCTTTGATGCCGATGCCCCCCTAGAAAACCCTGCACTAGCAGAAAAAATCATCGGCAAACTGCGGGCGGGTATGATGCCACCGCCGGGTACGCGGCGTCCTGAAGAAGCTGTCTTAACAGGCATGGCCGAGGAACTTGAGGCTCGCATTGACGCGGTTTCTCTCGCTCACCTCAACCCGGGCACCCGAACATTCCAACGACTGAATAGAGCAGAGTATGCGCGTGCAGTCAGAGGAATACTCGATATCGATGTCGATGTGAGCGCTTTCCTCCCGACTGAAACTATGAGCGACAACTTCGATAACATCGCGGATGTGCAAATGATGTCTGCGACGTTGATGGAGGGATACCTGCGTGCTGCGAATCAAATCAGCCGCATGGCTGTTGGTGATCCTGGTGCCGGGCCGCGACAGGTAACCTACAAGGTGCCTAAAACTGCGTCACAAGCCGTTCGTGCAGAGGGAGCGCCGCTTGGTACACGAGGCGGAATCTCAGTTGTCCATATATTTCCGGCCGACGGAGAATACGTATTCAAACTTGAAATGCACCCTGGTCCCACTGGCTTTCTCTATGGTATGACCGCCCCCGATGAGGAGATTGAGGTCTCAATCAATGGGGAACGGGTTGCACTGCTAGAGGTTGATCCCTTCATGTCGGAATCTGATCCGAAGGGCATGACCATTGAGACCGAGCCGATTCACGTACGTACTGGGCCACAAAGAATTACGGCGGCCTTTATCCTGAAAGCAGAAGGCCCCGATATCGACCTGATCCAGCCCATAGACTATAAGCTCGCAGATTCAAACATTGGGAGTGCCTACGGCGTTACTACCCTGCCACACCTTCGCGACTTTATCGTCACGGGCCCGTTCGTTGTGACGGGAATTTCGGACACGCCAAGTCGCCGTAAAATTTTCTCCTGTCGTCCAACATCGCGATCTGAGGAACGTCCGTGTGCAGAAGCGATCATCTTCGATTTAGGATCCCAAGCATACCGGCGTCCAGTACGAACAGATGAAGTTGAAGATCTCATGCGGTTCTTTGATATGGGGTCGGAGGAGGGCGGATTTGAAGTTGGAGTGCGTACGGCATTACAGGCGATTCTAGCGAGCCCTCACTTCGTCTTCCGTCTTGAAGAGGCTCCTGTTGACGCAAAGCCAGGTGAAGTCTACCGAATTCGAGACGTCGATCTTGCATCCCGGCTCTCGTTTTTCCTTTGGGGCACATCCCCAGATGCGGAGCTCCTTGAAGTTGCCGGATCCGGGCGTCTCTCGCAGCCTGAGGTCCTGCAACAGCAAGCACGCCGACTACTGGATGATCCTCGGTCCGAGGCGCTTGCGACCCGATTTGCATCTCAATGGTTCCGCCTCCAAGACACTGAAAAAATTCACCCGGACGCAAACTTTTATCCGTACTGGGACAACCAACTCGTTCATGCGATGCGGCGTGAGACGCAACTATTCTTCGAAAACCTTGTACGGGAAGACGCCAGTTTCTTCGAGCTTCTGACCGCCGACTATACATTCGTGAATGAACAGCTAGCCAAGCATTATGGCATTCCCGGGATATCGGGAACCGACTTCCAGCGGGTCCAGCTCTCCACGGGTGAGCGCCGTGGGCTGCTCGGACATGGAAGTATCCTTCTTCTTACATCTCACGCGGATCGGACGTCACCGGTGCTACGTGGCAAATGGGTCATGGAAGTTTTACTTGGCACTCCACCACCACCACCACCACCGGACATTCCGGACTTAGAAGCTACGGATGAGGCAAAGGACGGCCGGTTCCTTACGGTCCGCGAACGAATGGAGATACATCGCTCGAACCCGGCCTGTAGGTCATGTCACCGGGTCATCGATCCGATTGGGCTGGCGCTTGAGAACTTCGATGTTACAGGTGGTTGGCGGATTAAGGATCAGGGCCGCCTAGTCGACAGTACTGGAGAGCTCTATGATGGGACACCGATTATGAGCGCCTCCGATCTGCGAGCAGCCCTGCTCAAGCGTCCAGATTCGTTAGTCCGAACCTTCATTCAGAATCTAATGGCCTACGCACTGGGTCGACGGATAGATTATTATGATATGCCGACCGTACGAGATATTGGTCGCAAAGCAGCGGCAAAAGATTATCGTATGACGGAGTTTATCCTGGGCGTGGTTGACAGCCCCGCGTTCCAGATGAGTCAGGTCGAAGTTGTTGCTGAGGATGAAATAGACGCTTACGACGAGCACTGAACAGTTACAGAAAGATCAGGAGGAATAGGTATGGACCTCATCACAGGAAAGCACATCTCACGCCGAACGGCCCTCAGGGGTCTTGGGGCGACGGTGGCGCTACCGTTCCTGGATGCAATGCTCCCGGCAGGCAGGTTATTGGCTGCGAACCATCCCAAAGCTCTCACGGACGCAACGCGGTTTATCGGGATTGAGATGGTCCACGGCGCGGCGGGCTGTAATGAGTGGGGCGAATCGCAGTTTATGTGGGCACCCGAAAAGGTCGGAAGCAATTTTGATTTGACTCCGAGCAGTCTTAGCCCGCTGAAGCCTTGGCAAGATCATCTCACCATCATTAGCAATACCGATGTTGAGAACGCGGAGGCCAAGTCACCAGAAGAAATTGGTGGCGACCATTTCCGATCCAGCGCGACATTTTTGACTCAAGCGCATGCCAAACAGACCGAGGGCTCCGATGTGTATGTCGGAACCTCAATGGATCAGTATTACGCGCAAAGATTTGGTCAAGACACGCCGATCCCCTCGATGCAGCTTTGCATAGAGAATGTCGATCAGGCTGGGGGTTGCGCATACGGATATGCGTGCGTGTATACAGATACGATCAGCTGGAAATCTCCTACAGAGCCACTCCCAATGATCCGGGATCCTCGTGTTGCCTTCGATCAACTCTTTGGAGCGGGTGGCACGCCCGAGGACCGAGCTTGGGGTCGACGAACTAACAAGAGTATTCTTGATTGGATCATAGGCGAAGTCTCTGGTCTCAAGCGTGAGCTCGGGAACACCGACCGGCATCGACTCGACCAATATCTTGAGAACATCCGCGAGATTGAACGCCGGATTCAAATGGTTGAGGCACAGAACACCAGCGGACAGCGCCGTGAGATCCCAGAGGCGCCTCCAGGCGTGCCCGATGATTTTGAAGAGCATGTAAAACTCATGTTCGATTTACAGGTCCTCGCTTTTGAGTCGGACCTGACGCGAGTGTTTTCGCTCAAACTGGGTCGAGATGGTTCTGGCCGTGTTTATCCAGGCAGTGGGATCGATTCGGCATTCCACCCCGCTTCGCACCATGGAGGTCGCGAGGAGCGGGTTTCCGAATACGCCGAGATCAATCGGTACCATGTGAGTATGGTACCGTACCTCCTTGAGAAGCTCGCAAACATCCAAGAGGGTGACGGTACCCTCTTAGACAAGACCATGCTTCTCTACGGGTCCCCGATGGGTGACTCGAATCTGCACAACCATAAACGGTGCCCACTTTTCATCGCGGGCGGTGCAAACGGACATCTGGCGGGCAATATGCATATCAAGGCCCCAGACGGGACCCCAATGGCGAACGTCATGTTGAGCTTGATGCATAAGCTTGGTATGGATGACATGGACAGCTTCGGAGATAGTACGGGGGACTTCTCCTTTACGGCTGTTTCAGACGACTAAACCGTAGCGAGTCCGGACCCATCTCAAGTACGCGGAAGGAGCACGTGATGTTCAAGAGAATGAAAAATGCTAGCTTACGTGCAAGCGTACTCGTCGGTTTGTGCGCCACAACGTTACTAGCAGTAGCCCCAGAGTCACCGGTCGCCGATGCGGCGCAACAGGGTGAACTGGACCTCGTCCGATCGCTCCTGCGGGGTGGGGCTGATGTTAATGCGGGGCAAGGTGATGGAACTACGGCCCTGCACTGGGCTGCAATGAATGGTGACGTCGAGATGGTTCAGCTACTGCTCTATGCAGGTGCAAATCGTGAATCGACGACACGTTTAGGGTCATACACGCCACTCCACCTGGCTAGCAAAGGTGGACATTTCGCCACGGTTGGCGCCCTTCTAGAAAGTGGAAGCAATCCGAGCGCCTTGACCGGCTTAGGTGTAACACCGCTGCATTTTGCTGCTGCGTCTGGCAGCGTCAAGGCGATCAATGCATTGGTCACAGCTGGGGCCGAACTTGATGCGCAAGAAACGACCAATGGACAGACCCCGCTTGTATTCGCTTCGGCTGGTGGTCGGCTCGAGGCGGTCGAAGCTCTAATTGCGGCGGGTGCCGATCTTACAGTGGCGACGAACGTTGTTGACTTCGATGAACGGGGAAAAGAAGACGGCGAGGCGCGTGGACGCCGACAAGAATTAAAGGCTGCCATCTACAAAGCTGAGGCCCAAGCCCGTGGAGAATGGGTCGAAGACGAAGATGATGGGTTCACAACACAAACAGATACGCCTTCGGGACAGGAGCCCACTCAACGGGAAGCGAAAGATCGAGCCGAACGCAATGCTAATACGACGAGTTCCTCATTCAGTTCTTCAGTCGCGCGATCAGAGCAAGAAACTGACCGAGATCCGTTTGATAGCACTGAGGATCAAACCGAAAAAGATGCTGAGATGGGTACGGATTCGCGGGATGAAGCAGCTGGCATCTCTCACGATGAAGAGCCGAACGCTGCGGCTAAGGCGGCAAACTTAGCGGCCCAGAACCAGTCGCTTTCATTCTCCCAACTCGTAGGTCGTCAAGGTGGAACTACGGCACTGCATTACGCTGTCCGACAAGGGCACTTGGAGGTGGCGAAAACGCTACTCAATGCTGGTGCCAGTATTGATCGCCGCTCCGCAGGTGATTCAAGTACACCGCTCCTAATTTCCACCATAAACGGTCATTATGATTTGGCGTCGTACCTTCTTGAACAGGGTGCGGATCCAAATCTCCATAGTGAGGATGGGGTGAGCCCGTTGTATGCGACCATCGCGAACCGTTGGGCCGCAAAGACGCTTTATCCTCAACCGACAGCATTTCGACAGCAGGAACACGGGTACCTCGAGCTGATGGAGGAACTTTTGGTCGCGGGTGCGGACCCAGACGCGCGTGTCGCGACCCATATCTGGTATGCTGCTTTCAACTTCGACCTCCTCGGGGTGAACTTCATGGGAGCCACCCCATTTTGGCGAGCTGCGAAGGCGCTCGACATTCCAGCCATGGAGCTTCTTGTCGCTTACGGAGCGGATTCAAGTATGCCTACGCAGAAGCCACCAGAGCGGCGTAGACGACGGTCCGATGATGACGAAAAAGAGAAAGAGGATCCGAGTGGCTTACCTCCGGTAGAAGTTGGAGGTCCGGGGATTCCTCCGATTGTCGCAGCCGCTGGCTATGGCTATGGACGTTCACGCACAGGGAACTCGCATCGACACGCGCCAGATAGTTGGGTCACCGCAGCTAAATATCTTGTAGAAGTCACAGGTGCCGATGTGAATGCTCGGGACCACGATGGGTTTAGCGCGCTACATTTTGCTGCCGCGCGCGGTGACAATGAACTCATCAATTACCTGGTAAGTAAAGGCGCCGATCCCACGTTTGTTGCCCGTACAGGACAGACTACGATTGATCTGGCAAATGGTCCGATCCAACGTGTTCAACCCTTCTTTGAGACGATTGCCCTGCTTGAGGGTATGGGCGCAATCAATAATCACAATTGTCTCAGTTGCTGAGCTAAACTGTACGGTGACAGCGGCAAGTAGCGTCTCCATCGACCGGATCTCGCAACGGTAGATAAAAAAAGGCCAGCCTCCTGATGGGGGCTGGCCTTCAATTTAAATTGCGTTGATTCTTAACTAGCGATTATCTCGATCGGCTGAGACCTGGTCTTCTGCGATCTTTTTTGCCTCTTCACGTGCGGCGACCTGTTGCTCGTAGTCGTCCTGTTCCAAATAAGTCACGTCGACCCATAGGTGAGCCATCTCATCTACGGTTCGATCACCCCAACCGACCCATTGTTCCGGGTCAGGGTTGTTGGGGTTCTCGGCTGTATTGTCATGCCACGCAGTGATGACAAGTGTGGTCCCCGTCGGGAATAGCGGCGCGACATCGTCAGCATAGATGTAATTGGTGTGCCAGTTCCACTGGAAGTCGTTGACTTGACTAATGAGTTCCTTTCGCCCGTCGGGGTAAATCGCCTCGAGTGACATCGCCTTACCACGCATATGCATATGCGGTTGGAAGTTCTCGAGTCGTGCCGGTGCTTGGAGGACATGGAAATCCTGAGTTACAGCGATTTGGCCTGGCGGAATGTCGAGATCTGTGCGGCCTCGGGCATCGAACATTCGCAGAACCGTTCGATTTTTTGGAGTGTAATCTTTCGGATAGAACCAGATGCCGAGTTCTACCTGATTGTCCTTCACCTCCTGGCCGATCGCATGCATGTGAACTTCCCAACCGATCCGCGAACCGGGAAGCATCAACTTGCCGGCATCATCATTGAAGACTTCCCCTTCCTTGCCGACCGCCCACTCCATGAACAGACCGGCTCCACGCTGCACCCCTTGTGCGGTGCTGGCGAGATTCGTCAGTCCGCCTTGTTCATTCTGCATAAGATACGCCAGCGTGTGGTGCACAATTTGGCGGCCTTCGGGGAATGACGGTTTAATTTCAATTGCCTTTACCCAGCGCGGTTCGGTTAAGCCCGTTTCAACAACTGGACGGAACCACTTGTCCTGTGTATGTGCCGCAAGCGTATATGGTTCAGACTTAACGATCAGATCTGGTTCCCCAAACTCGCCTCCTAACCGCCACTGCGCCGGGTCAAGAAACTCGACAGCGGGAGGAAGGTCTGCAGGATCTCCTTCGACCCGGCCCCCGTCGACCCACGCCACGATCGTCTCGATCTGAGCATCGTTAAGGCCGCGGTCATTTTTGAAGTCCTGGATACCCATAGTCCGGTCGATGTGCCACGGCGGCATGATCCGGTTGGCGACCTTTTCTCTGATTCGGTCAGCCCAGCGATATGCATCGCGATACGTGAGAAGCGACATCGGTGCGATCGAATTTGGTTGGTGGCACTCTTGGCATTTGACTTGGAGGATCGGCATGACGTCGCGATTAAACGTGACATCCTCACCGTGCCCACTGACGCTCTGAGCTAGAACCGTAGGCACCTGTAGGGTGAAAACCACTGCCGCCACGATACTGCTCCAGGGGATTGCGTATTGACGTCTGTTATTAATCATAGAGTGCCTCTTTCGTTCAGTTAGACACAGTTATCGGCACGAAGCCGTTTGTCCAACAACATTGCGCGTGTCCCGCTCCCGTGACGCCTGAAGCATCGTTGGCGCGCACACGCAGAATATATTCGCCTGGCATGCTGAATGTGACCGTAGTACTGGCCGAACCTCCAGCTGATTGCACCTCCGCTTCAACTTCGCTGAACTCCACGTCACCAGGCCCTTGGTGCTTGAACCACATTAGGTCGACTGGTTCTGCGCTTCTCCCAGCTGACGCAACACTGCCAGAGCGTGCCCCGTCATCATGAGCCCAAACGGTGACTGTAAGTGGGTTTCCTACGGCAGTATTGAGGTGTGGGCCCGTAACACCAGCTGGGCCTGCTCCCTCCAAGCCATCTTCTGAGAACTGAAGGACAGGTGGGGTATTACCAGTACCTATACCGGAACCGGCCTCCCCGGCAAGCGCATCGATTTGCCAGTCCGGATCTAGGTGGCCCGGAATGCTGAAGGTTTGTCCATTGACGTTAAGGGTCCAGCGAACTCTTTGGGCACCGAAGTCTGCTGGGACCTTAATGGCAAACACGCCCCAGTGGCGGCGTGGTGCAAAATGCGCGGGCTGGTCTCCGTTGAACTCTTGTGGTTCTATGGAATTGTCCGGCCCCACTGGAATGTCAACAAATTCTTCAAAGTTTCGATTGAAATATCCAAATGAGATTGAGTACGTACCATCGGCGTTTTCGTACCAACCCTCATATGCCGGAGTCACGGTCAAGCCCCGTGCACTGTGCACGCCAAGTGGGACTTGGGCGTTCGTAGGAGTTGCTTGCCAAAGGAGAAGTGCAAGCAACAGACTAGGAAGGAAGGAGATTTTTCGCATCGATTCTCCGCTCTTCATGATCATACAAGTTGGGTTACCTATTGCGTGCCCCCGATGGAAGCTTGAATCGCATTTACGGTTTGCCTGATCCGAAAGTCGAGCAACTTTTTCCCGGTTTGGATCACTTCTTCCTTAGGACTGATCGACAACCCATTGATCGTGGCCTTACCGGCCGCAACGCGTTGATCGTATCGGACGGAAGTAGGGTCTGTGACCATCATGATGGAAGTGATCACAAAGTCGTCATGGATACCATCGTTAGTGGTCTCCGCTATCCCGAGTTCCGTGTTCATCCACTCATGGACCTCGCGGTATCGGTAAAATTCGGGAATGAAGTGTGCTGTAGCATCATGCCAGCGCTCGTTGAGCCGGGCCGCTACAGCTTCCATCCCTGATTGGTTTCCACCGCTGTCTCCGAAGAAGATGATGTGCTTGAATCCATGCGCCCTGAGACTTGCCGCCACGTCCTCAAGCACCGCCTCGTAGGTCTCTTGCCGCAAGCTAATTGTGCCTGGATAGCGCATATGCCCGCTGGGTTCATCGATATCCCCCTCTGGGACGAGTTTGATGATCGGTGCACAGAGTGCATTTCCGAGCGCGCGGGCTACGCCCTCGCAGGCGCCTTGGAGTACATAATTGTGCTTTCCGGTAGCCAGATACGGTCCGTTTTGCTCTATCCCACCTGTGGTAATCAATGCCGTGGTCTTACCGTCCGCCATCGCGTCGCGGACCTCCATCCAGGTCAACTCTTCAATCCAAACCGAGTTTAAGGCTTCGATAGGGCGCTCAGCTTGCAGTTCCGCTTGCATTTGGGCTTCGCGCTCCGCCTGCATCTGTGCGCGCTGTTCCGGGGTAAGGTCTCGCCGTTGCTGGGCCTGGATCGGTGCCACGACTAGAGCCAGTAAGGCTATGGATGGAAGAATCGACGGGGACTTTTTCACGGCAAACCTCGCTTCGCCAGCGAAATGTTCATTTCTTGACGTATTAGCGTAGCATAAGAAGGGTTCGACTCACCAGTGCACCATAAACTCACGTTGAGGCGAACCCTGGCGGTGGCTAACCTTTGTGGTTGAGAATACCTAACACTAATAAGCATTTCCAGGAGCGGTGCTTCATGTCGAAAACAATTGGTTTTGTAACCATTCTGACTGTCATTAGCACCGGTTGCAGGGGGGCTGAATCCGAAACACGGGGACAGGGCGATGGCAGTTCTGACGGGGTAGAACCAGTAACTGTTTCATTCCCAACCAGCGACCCATACGCGTCCGGGTTCACTGACGAAGACTACCCGCGTGTTATTGAGCTTGCCCAGGACGTCTACGCGTACGAGCAAATTCACCATGCCGGTGGAGAGGTCATCACGACCGTGAGTATGTTTGTCGTAACCTCTGAGGGAGTATTGGTCGCGGATGGCCAAGAGAACCCCACTGAGACCCAGCTGCTAATTGAGACAATCGCTGGCATAACGGATCAGCCGATCACACAGGTGGTGGTGGCCTCCGATCACGGAGACCATACAGGAGGCAATTCTGTTTTTCCATCTGACGCAGTGTTTCTGATGCACCCGACCTCTGCTACCACGCTTTGGCCTACGACCGGCAATGGTGGGTGGACGGGTGCGCTCGACGTGAATGAATCGACTCAACTAGATCTCGTAGAGGACGAACAAGTGCTCGAACTGGGAGGACGCGAGATCCACGTGCTTCACTTGGGTCGAGCACATACGGGAGGCGATCTTGTTGTTTACGTGCCACAAGGGAAGGTCCTTTTTATGAGCGAGACCTATCTGAAGGGCATTTTCCCCGCGATGCGATCAGCATATCCATCAGAGTGGGTGGCGATGCTTGAACGTGCCGAAGCGATGGACGTAGATGTTTACGTTCCTGGACATGGAATTATGGAATCACCCCCAATCCTGCACCACGAACTCGTCGCGTATCGTGAGGCCGTTGAACTAGTGATTGCCCAAGCCACGAAGCATCATGCTGCAGGGCTCAGTTTTGAGGAGGCTGCTGAAGTGGCGCAATTCGGTGAACTGGAGGCCTTGTCGCTTCGGGATAGCCAGGTTCCTCGAGCGATCGAACGAGTTTACATGGAACTGAACGGCAAGCTGCCACAGTAAGCTAGGTGAGTGTCAGAACAAATAGGTGGAATATGAAGAATCGATTTAGCGTGAATGTCGGGTTGGTATTGATTTTGGCGGGTCTTATGCCGTTATCGGCCTACAGCCAAACGGACGTTACGGTGAGTGTCGGCGCGCGTGATCCAGCGGTTGCGCCGGATGGATCGACAATCGCGGTCTCCATTTTTGGCAAGATCTGGTTAGTGCCCATCGAGGGAGGTGCCGCCCGCCAACTCACATTCGGCCCAGGTTGGGATACGAGTCCAGCATGGTCTCCGGATGGACAATTTTTGGTCTACGGCCACGGCGGTGCGACGGGTACAGATCTTATTGAGCGAAACCTGGTCACAAACGGTGAGCGTTATTTACATCGCGGTCAGGCTGATATTGGGCAGGTCACGTTCAGTCATGACGGAGATTACGTGTATTTCGTCAACGATCTTTCACAATATGATGCTCACTTATGGCGCATTCCTATCGAGGGGGGGCAACCAGAACAGTTGACGTTTACTCAGAATTGGCATGAGTGGTCATTTGCCCTTAAGCCAGGTGGGGACCAAGTGCTTGTTGAGTCCGGTCGGTATGGAGGGGCGGATCTCTACGAGATCAATGTGAATGGAGGACCTGCCAAACGGCTTACCTCAACGCTGGCGCGTGAGATGAGTGTTACGGTTAGCCCCAACGGGAGACAGCACGCTTACGTCGAGACCCATAATGGTGTCGATCACGTCGTAGTAGTGGGCGGGACTAATACGAAGAGGATCTCTACCAGCCCGTTCGATCAGAAA
>Ga0310344_10000551_pt1 | contig 29460 bp, 28 predicted proteins | sample HC15DNA20200_MG_FD_203801 | JGI IMG/M metagenome (GOLD analysis project Ga0310344, IMG submission 203801) | Marine microbial communities from station ALOHA, North Pacific Subtropical Gyre - HC15-DNA-20-200_MG | ecosystem: Environmental > Aquatic > Marine > Oceanic | place: Pacific Ocean: North...
ATGCGGTTACTAGTGCGAAGATAGCAGATGATGCAGTTGGAAATGATCAGTTAGCTAGTGGCCTCACTTTAGGAGGAAATACTACAGCTACTATAGCAACAGCAGCACAACCGAATATAACTTCTCTGGGCACTCTTACAGCTCTGCAAGTTGATAATATTAATATTAACGGTAATACAATTTCCAATACAGATACAAATGGAAATATAGTTATAACTGCTAATGGAACAGGAAATGTTAATGTAAATACAGATGTTTTCGCTATACAAGGAACAGAAGGAGAATCCGCCACTTTGGCACTACAAGCTGATGAAGCTGATGATGCAGGAGACGGATGGAAACTTACACATAATACTAACAATACACTTAGTATTAAAAATGATATATCAGGCTCTGAAGTAGATCATATGACTTTTACTCCTCACGCCACGGTAGCTAGTTCAACAGTAACTATACCAGGAAAAGTCGGTATAGGTGCTACTTCTTTAACAAGAGAACTAACAGTCCAAGAAAATGGACAGTCAGATATTTCTATTGTTGCTGCAACGAATCAATATGGTCAACTTTTATTTGGAGACACAGATGCAGATAACAAAGGCATCGTTGCATATAATAATACTACTGATATATTAGAAATATGGACTTCGGGTTCTGCAAGAATGAGTATTGATTCTGGCGGTCATATAGGTATAAAAACTCAAACGAGAGAAGATGGAAGTACTGCAATGGCTTTTCCTCTTACTATTACTGGTGCAAACGACGGTGGAAATATTATTGAAGCACATAGAACGGCTAATTCAAAAGTGCAACTGTATATGTCCACTGGAGGAATAAGCTATCTGGATGTTAGCGGAACTGCTCCACAATTAAAGATTAGAACAAGTGGTACAGACAGAGTAAATATACATGAGTCAAATGGTTATGTAGGATTGGTAGGCTCAAGCGATGTGCGTTTAACTTTAAGCTCTAATGGTACAGAAGGAACAAACAGCGCTCCTTTTGTAAGAGGAAATAGTGCTGGATTGAGTTTAAACACTGGATCGGGTGACTTCATGATGGAGTTTAACGGTACAGAAAAATTTAAAATTGATAGCTCCGGTAGAATGTACCTTTCAGGAAGCTCTGCTACACCAGGAAGTGCTGCCGAAGAATCTTTTATTTATCACGATAATTCTGGAGCAACAGCACTCTGTTTAGGTTCAAACTACGAAAGTACAAGTGCTCAAATTCGCTTTATGAATAATACAGACGTTCTAGGCGCAATGACAGGAAGTACAGCCGCAGTTTCAAGATTTACTTGGGGTAGAACAAGTGATAGTGTAAGTTCAAATGGATTTCAATGTAACGGAACTGGATCAGTATATGCTAGTACTTCTAACAGTAATAATTCTTATCATTATTATAACACTTCTACTAGCGGTTATGTATTTTATGTAACTGCTTCGGGTTCGGTTGCACGAGTTTCTGAAAGTACTATTTCGGATCAGCGAATGAAGAAAAATATAGTAGATATTCCTGAAGGGTTAAGTACTATAAAAGCTTTGCGTCCAGTAAAATTTGATTGGAATGAAACTGCTCCTTCAAGAGAAACAAATGTACGAGGATTTATAGCACAAGAAGTAGAAAAAGTAATGCCAAGTTTAGTAGGCGATTTTTTAAGCGATAAAATTTCTGACGCAAAATCCGTTAAATCAGGAGAGCTAATTCCAGTACTCGTTAAAGCAATTCAAGAACTTTCCGCAGAAGTAGAAAGCCTCAAGGAGAAGTTAAATGGCTAAATCAATAAGTAGATACTTAGCAGATATATCAAGTACTTCTGGTGTGCTAGACGGTACACTATCTACTGCCGCTCAAACAAATATAACTTCATTAGGTACACTAAGTTCTTTAACTGTAAGCGGCTCTGCGGCTATGACTTTAACAACTGCCGCACAACCGAATATAACTTCAGTTGGTACATTAAGTTCTTTGTCTACAAGTGGTAATATTTCTATTACGGGGTCTAACAATGAGTTAAGGCTGTATGAAGGAGCAAACTATGTAGGATTTGAAGCTCCTGCATTAAGTGCGGATAAAATTTGGGTTTTACCTGCGGCAGACGGAAGTAGTGGACAAGCTTTAATAACAGATGGAAGCGGTAATTTATCTTTTGCCGCAGGCGGAAAGTCAACAGAAGAAATACAAGATATTGTAGGAGCAATGTTTACAAGTAATACAGAAACAAGAGGCTCTCTCACTTATCAAGATGGAGATGGAACAATAGATTTAGTAGTTGATGATATGACTGCTGTTACAACTATAAATAATAATGCAAACAATAAAGTTATAACCGGAAGTGGTACTGCAAATACTTTAGAAGCAGAAGGGAATCTTACTTTTGATGGCACTACTTTAGCTCTAGCGCAGGCTTATCTGTCTCATCCTACTGCTTATACATATCAAACATTAAAAGTACAAAATGATGGAGGAGACCAAGTATGTATCGATCTTCATAGAGATAACGGAACTAAAGTTGGTACTTTTTATGGTAATACTAGTCATGAACAAGGATTTTTAAGTTCAACATACGGTTGGGTATTAAAAGTAGACAATAGTGGAAATGTCATGCCCACAGGATATATAGGATTAGGAGGTTCGGCAAGTCCCTCCAACAATTGTCAACTTTCACATCCTTCAACAAGTTCTTGGCAAACCTTAAAGATTAAAAATGCTGATGATACTAGTCAATGCGCAATCGAACTGCACAGTAGTCAAGATACTAAACGATGTATAGTTTATGGAGCTACTGATTATTATGGATTTTTAACTCAATCAGCAGGTTGGAGTTGGAAAGGAGATAGCAGCGGTAACTGGATTGCAACAGCAAACGTTACAGCATATTCAGATATTAGACTAAAAGAAAAAGTAAATACTATTCCAAACGCACTTGAAAAAGTAACAAAATTAAGAGGAGTAGAGTATACTCGAATCAGTACACAAGAAAGAGAAATCGGAGTTATAGCACAAGAAGTAAAAGAAATAGTTCCTGAATTAGTAACTATTACAGATGGTAGAACTGAGGCAGATCCAGACGCTTTACAAGATCTACATACAATGAAATACCAAAATACGGTAGGCTTATTAATTGAAGCAATAAAAGAACTCAAAGCAGAAGTTGATGAGTTGAAGGGAAATAAGTAATGCATATTAGTTATTGTAGTAGAACAGACCCTGGTAGTGATCGACCTCCCCAAATAGTTGTTCATTATTTACACGATGATGGAAGTATAGAAAAAGAGGTTATAATTACAAGGTCTAGCTTTGATGCTACCCATTCTACGGAACTAGAAAGAGCGCTTCATCACGCTATTTTTGGTGTAGGAGATCTCCCCTAATGCCAAATCTAGTAAGATCGAGTGGATCACTTAAATTAGCAAAAACTGGTGCCTCTTACTCAGGGTCTCTACCGCAACTTAGAGAAGACTTTGAGAGTGTATTTTTTGATACATATTATGGCTCTCAAAATAGTGTTTCTATGTCTTCGTTATATAGAACTTCCGGTACGGGAGATTTAACAGGACTTAGTTGGGGAGGAAATTGGTATGAAGGAGTATCTGGTTATTCAACTTTAAATTACTATTATTCTAAATTTGGAGATCCCACATACACCAGTACTAATTATCTTGTTCGAAGAAGTCACTCGAGCCCTTATCCTAATCAGTTTTATTGGCAGGGTACCTTAATTGGAACAGCAAATGCAAGCAGTTCTTCTTCTAATGATATGCATTTACTGACAACAGGTGGGTATACTTATTCAAGAGGGGCATATCAGTATAATGATGGAACTTACTCTTATTACGGTATTGCAAAAGAAGAATCTAATTCGAATATTCCTACAAGCGGAGCAATTAGTATGGGCATGTTTTACGGAAAGGGTCCTTTAAGACACTCATATAATTAGGAGCAACTAAATGGCATTAACAAAAGTATCAGCAGCGATGTTCAGTACAGCCGCACAGACTTCAGATTTAAATCTGGACGATGGTACGCTGTTTATTGACTCGTCTGAAAATAAAGTAGCAATCGGAAATACAGCTCCTGCAGAAGCATTAGATATTACAGGAAATTTAACTCTGCGCTCAAGAGGATATGTAAAATTACAAGACGCCTCTGGAGGTCAGTTTGTTGCTTTAAGAGCACCTGCTACAGTAAGTAGTAGTGTTACTTGGAGCTTACCCGCTGCTGATGGTTCAAGTGGTCAATCTCTAGTCACCGATGGCTCCGGAGCACTAACTTGGCAGACAAATTATTTATCTGTATCTGCTGGAACTGGAGTAACGGTTTCAAGTAATACAATTTCAATCGGACAAGCAGTAGCTACGAGTGATTCTCCGACTTTTACAAACTTAACACTTTCTGGAAATCTTACAGTAAATGGATCTACAGTAACTAATTCAGCTACGAATACCACTATTGAAGACCTACTTATAGAGCTAGGGACAGGAACAAGTGGAAGCCCTTCAAGTGACGCAGGTATAGTAATCGAAAGAGGTTCTTCGGATAATGTATTTATGGGCTGGGACGAGAGTGCTGATGTAATTGTACTTGGCACAGGTTCCTTTACTGGAGCAAGCTCTGGAAATCTGACTATTACTCCTGCAACATTACATATAGGAAGTATTGGTATAGGCAACGCATCTCCGGATGTATCATTAGATATTGGAAGTAAAACAGACGCTATACACCTTCCCGTTGGTACAACAGCACAAAGGCCGGGATCTCCTGCAGCAGGATATTTTCGTTATAATAGCACATTAAGTAAGTTTGAGGGCTATACTACTGCATGGGGAGAAATCGGTGGAGGAGGTTCTAATAGTATAGTAACCGATACCTTTACAGGAAACGGGTCTACTGTTGATTTTACACTTTCATCCGCAATGTCAAGTGTAAATAACTTGATAGTATTCGTAGATGGAGTTTACCAAAATCCTGAGGCTTACTCTCTTCCAGCATCTACAACACTTAGATTTAGTGCGGCTCCTGCAAATAGTCGTAAAATAGTAGCATATGGAATAACAGGCGTTGTAACTGGCTCAAACTTAAATATTGATAGCTTTACGGGCGATGGATCTGATCTAACTTTTACACTCAGTATTACTCCAGTAAATGAAAACAACACATTAGTATATGTTGGTGGTGTTTATCAGCAAAAATCAGTATATAGTGTTAGTGGTACTACTTTAACTTTTGGAAGTGGAAATGCTCCGCCAAACGGAGCAAGCATTGAAGTAGCTACTTTTAATCAAACAGATATAAATGTTCCAGTAGATAATACAATTACTACTGTGAAGATAGTAAATGATGCAGTAACCGCAGATAAGATAGTAGATAACATAGCACTGCCAGGTAATATAACTACTACTGGCACATTAACTCCTACAGGAGTTTTAACCGCAAACGCGGGTGTAGTGGTAGATAACATTACAATAGATGGAACGGAGATTGATCTTTCTTCTGGTGACTTAATAATAGACGTTGCGGGAGATATTACTCTTGATGCTGGCGGTGCCGAGATTAACTTTAAAGATGACACGGTACTATTTGGTCAGTTTCAAAAGTTTTCAGATAATTTTAATATTAAGTCTACCATCTCGGATGGAGATTTAGTTTTTCAAGGAAATGATGGTGGTTCTACTATCAATGCTCTCATTCTTGATATGTCAGACGAAGGAAAGGCTACTTTTAATAGCGGTATAGTTTCTACAGGAGCACTAATTAGAGCTGCCGCTAGCGGTGCTACTGCAGATGCCGGTGCTGACGACCTAGTTGTTGAAAACTCTAGCAATGCTGGTATATCCATACTATCAGGAGCAAGCTCTAGTGGGGCTATTTATTTCGGAGATAGTGGTTCTGCTTATGATGGCTATATACAATACGATCAAACAAATAGAAAATTTAATTTTATAACTGCTACAAGCGGTGGAATAAGCATTGACTCCTCTGGTAACCTTCTTCCTACAGTAAATAACACCATGTCTTTAGGTTCTTCAGGTGCTCGCTACTATCAAGTATGGGCAGGTACAAATATGATTTCTCCTACATACATAGCAACAGGAAATGTCGCTACAGGAGGATACCAGTTAACAAATACAGGTGGAGACGGAAAACCTGCTCTTACTTCTGACGCAAATAATTGGACAATTATACGTCCGGTAGCTTCTGGTGCAGATGTTGCTATAAATAACTTTGCAAATACAGCAAATCTATTTACAATTACAGATGAAGGAAACGTAGGATTAAATGAAAATACTCCTACTTCTTACTATTCTAAAACTTTTCAAATAAATGGTAGTGGAAATACTTCAGCGATTAAGATGACAAATACCTCGACGGGAAATGCAAATAATCGAGGACATGATATTGGTTCAGATGTAGCGGACCTTAGACTTGTAAATAGAGAAGCAAATGGTCATATTCAGCTCTATACTACCGCAGTACAGGATACGACTATACTTGCACTTGATGCAATGGAAGACGGACAAGTACGAATGCCTAAAAATGCAACATTTGAAGCTTCTGGTTCTGGAGGTTGGACAAGTGATTTATCAACTCAGTGGCACGGACTTATTGATACAGAAAGACACGATGCTAACGGAGATTTTGATAACACAAACGGAAGATTTACAGCTCCTCATGATGGGTATTACATACTTACAATGAGTGTTTATGCTAACAAAAACACAACCACTGCATCAGGTGGTTATATGCATCCAGCAATATGGATAAATGGTGCGTATAGTTGGATGGGAGGAAGCAGTCCTTATACAATATTTGGAAGTGCAGCCTCAAATCATTCCGTTGCGGGCTATCCAGATGGAGTTACAATTACTCGAACAATCTATATGGCATCTGGAGACTATGCAGAAGCTAAACTATACGTTAACGGTACTTTCAGAATTTATCAAAATTACAACTACTTCGCCGGTGGTTACCTAGGAGGATAAAATGGCAAATTATACAATAACATTAACAGACGCACAAGTCAAAGCACTAGAAACAGTGATAATTGATATAGAAGACTGGATAGAACATCAAGGCAAATCTCGTGCTTTAAAAGCTCAAAAACAGATTTCACAGCTTTTACTTACTCATTGTAATGAAAAAAATATAGCAATGGCACAAGGGCTTGATGCACAAGTAGACCAAGCATATACTTTAGGTTTAGTGAAAAAAGCAAGCTCAGAAGCGCCTCCCCGCCCGGACTAGGAGTAAATAATGGCACTAACAACCATACCATCAGAATTATCATCAGTATCAGGAATCGCAGATTCTTCTGACGCTACAGCTATAACTATTGATTCTAGCGAGAACGTTACTTTTGCCGGTAATATCCTTAAAACAGGCGATTTAACTGTCGATGTGAGTGGAGATATAACTCTTGATGCTGACGGTGGAGATATAAACTTTAAAGACGGAGGCACCTTATTTGGTCAGATTTCAAATTCGTCTGGGCTTTATTTAGTTTCTAATGTCTCTGATGCAGATATATTTATTCGTGGAAATGATGGTGGCAGCTATGTTAACGCTCTCACTTTTGATATGTCAGCAGCAGGAGCGGCAGCGTTTAATAGTTATATAACTTCTACAGCAGTTTATGGTAAAGATGATGGGAATACTGGTATCCAGTTTGATGGATCTGACGTTATCACTTTACATACTGGTGGTGCGGAGAGGATGCGTTTTGATAGTGCTGGAAAAGTAGGAATAGGCGTCGATCCTGACACTTTACTTCATGTTAAACACGCTGGTGGTAGCTTTGATGAGGTAGCAAGACTTACAGCTGTAGCAAACTCCGCTAATGATGGGGCCTTCTTAGGGTTTCATGGAAACTCAACTAGTAAATTTTATGGATTTATTGGTGGCTATGATATTGATACAAATAAAGGTGGTGTAAAAATTGGCGTTGGTAATGGTGAAACTGCTATTGCTGATTCGATGACCAAAATGACGATTGATAATACTGGGAAAGTAGGAATAGGAACAACTCCAAGTGGAGCCACATTGCATGTTGTAAGTGCTGGAACTGGGGTAAAAGGAAGATTTAGTGACGGATCGTCAGAGACTCTTGATATTGGTATCGATCTAGCAACTAACAATAACCATGCTTATATCGATCAGCCAAACTCAGGAATGATCCAGTTTAGAAGAGGTGGATCGCCTAAAGGACAATTAACTGCGGCGGATGACTGGGTTTTTGGAGGAGACTCCTATAATGGTGGGTATACAAATGGTTATCCAGCAACAAATATTTCTACAAGCTATCGTTATTATTTTTTCTCCTCTGCAAACATGGATGCAAGATTCAATGCTCAAGGCAGCAATGGTGCCTATTTAGGACTATTTGGTGGTGCTACTCGTTTAAATAATGATGTAGGATACATGGTATTTGGTTCAAATACAAATGGTAACGGAGGCTCTTGGAGTGCTTACTTTAAGCATGTAGTTGGTAGTAATGCCGCCGTAGGACAATTAAGCGCGTATACTTGTGATGGTTCTTCTTGGTATGAAGTTTGGAGAGCACAATATACTGGAACTAATAAATTCTTAACTCATAATGGAGCAGTTGGAAATATCTCGTCTGACCAACGACTAAAAAAGAATATAAAAGATTTCTCTTATTCATTGGATGTTTTCAAAACTCTAAAGCCTAGAAACTTTGAATGGATAAATACAGATCAACACGAAGAGGGTGTTCAGCAGGGATTTATAGCGCAAGAACTCCCTGATGATTTAAAGTTTGAGAATCCATTAGAAGAGAAAGTTATGTCTGGTAATACTGGACAAAAAATAGATAATCCAGACTTAGAACTGATTCCAGACAAAGGTGCGCTATCAAGTGCTTTAGGATCACAAGATGCTATGTACGTTTCAGTTATTCAACAACTAATAGCAAGAATAGAAGCATTGGAGGCTAAATAATGGCGAATACAAAAGTAAAAGCAGAACAACTAGAAGCCGCACAGACTAATATTACTAGTTTGGGAACGCTTACAGCTCTGACTGTAGATGATATTACTATTGATGGCTCTACTATATCAGATGGAGGTGATTTGACGATTGATGTCGCTGGCGATATTATTCTTGATGCTGACGGTGGAGATATTATTCTTAGAGATGGAGGCACTAACTTTGCACATCTATCTAATTCTAGTAATAATCTTCTTATTCGATCTGCAATAAATAATGCTGATATAGTTTTTCGAGGTTATGATGGTGGCTCAGAAATTACATCCCTTACTCTTGATATGTCAGATGCCGGAGCAGCTACTTTTAATAGCACAGTCACAGCAGTAAAGTTAGTCAGCACGAACGGTGTTATAGAGCTAGATGACAATGGCTCACATAACGGTGTTATTAATGTACCCGCTTCTTTGTTTATCAATATAGATAGCGACGGAAATAGCGCTGGTGAAGATTTTATTATCGGCAAAGACCGTACTGCAACATCTGGTGGAACGGAGCTTTTTAGAATTGATGAAGGTGGAAATGTAGGCATAGGCACTTCCGATCCAAAAAGAATGCTTCAAGTGGGAGACAATACTCAAGCAATTGCAGCTCTTTCTCTTCAAACTACTACTTCTGGACTTTCTAGAATATACATGGGAGACAATGATGGAACTTCTGCTGAATATACAGGAATGATTTCATACGCTCATTCTGATGACTCTATGCAATTTTTTACTAGTAGCACAGAAAGAATGCGTATTCATTCAGATGGTAAGGTTGATGTAAAAAACTCTGGCACGGATAAAGTAGCGAGATTTATAAACACAGGAAGCGGTACTCAAGGCATTACAGTAGGAACTACCACTGCAGATAATGCCGGAAAAGGTATACACCTATCCCACGATAACTCTAGTACAGCTTATGTACATGCGTATAATTATGCAGGCGCAAGTTTTGATAACTTAGAACTTAGAGGAAACACTGTATCTACAGTAGGAGGAACTGGGCATAACGTATTTAGAGCTTGTGCTAATGGTCTTTTCTCAATCGGATCTGCAACTTACACACAAGGAAGAATTAGGCAATATGTTTATACTGCTTCAATTAGTAATGGCGTTGAAGTTGATCTTTTCTACAATGGAGGCGCTTATGATGATCTTCATTTACTTATAACGGTAGAGGCTACTCATTCAGGTAGAACCTATAGAACAAGAGTAGGTCCTTTTGGATATTATCAATCTTTACCTACTCTAAGTGCAGGAGTAGGTTTGGATTTTACTCAAGAAACGGTTAACACAGGCAGAAGAAGAATAAAATTTAATAATACTAGCGGCTATACTGCTGCTACTTATATTTCTGCACTAATTTTTGGTGATAATAGTGTAGTTGTTGAGAACGGTGCAATTTCAGACCTACTTTAAAGGAGAATAAAATGGTACAAGAATGGGTAAATGGAAAACTAGTTGATCTTGATGTAAGTGCACAGCCTAAAAAAGCAGAATATGTAGCTGCTAAGCACCCAAAAGATGATGACAGAGAACTTATAGATGTTGAAACAGGAAAACCTTTTAATAGTAGGGAAAGATTTAGTCATTTTGATTTTTTAGTTAATATGCATGTTGTTAATAGAGAGTATCCTCCTATGGAGGAACAACTTGATATGCTTTATTGGGATAAAGTAAATGGTACTGAAAATTGGAAAGCTGCGATTGATAAAGTAAAAGCAGACAATCCAAAGAGTGATACAAGCGATATGTCCAAATTAAAAGACGAATTTGGACTATAAAAAGACAGTGTAGGAGAAGTTAAATGGCAAATACAAAAATCACAACAAATGTTATAGCAGATGACGCAGTTACCAGCGATAAACTTGGTGGTGATTTGACTATGCCTGGCCATGTGTCTCTTGCAGATAACAAAGAACTCAGAATTGGAACAGGAAACGACTTAGTAATAAAACATGATGCAACTGATACAATTTTTACCAATACTACTGGAAATTTAGTACTAGCAGGAAGCCATGTATATATTGCGAATGCGGCAAATAATGAATATATGGGCTTGTTTATTGCAGATGGAGCAGCAAGCTTAAGATTTAATAATATAGAAGAACTCGCAACCGTTAGTGGTGGAGTTTATATTCCGAATAAGATTGGGATTGGTGTTAATGCTCCAACAAGCCCTTTACATATAGCTAGTGCAACAAATAGAACATTATTACTGGACTATACTGCAGGTTCTGGTGGTTATACTTGGGCTTCTTTTAAACAAAGCGGAACAGAAAAATTTAGAATTTTTGGTGATTATACTGCTGGTTATTTATCCTTTTATAATGAAACACAAAGTGCGCATCAATTAACACTGGAGTCTAGTGGGAAAGTTGGAATTGGTACTTCAAGTCCTGCTTCAGCATTGCATATTTTAGAAAGTCATACAACTAATGTTACTACGTACGGTGAATTAGTTTCCGGCACTAGTCTTACTATAAATGGAAATAGTTCAGAAGGTTCAGATGTTTTAAGAGTAGGAGCTATGGCAAACGGCACTGGCGATTACTTTATAGATGTATCAAATTCCAGCGGCTCATCCGACTATAACTTATTACTAAATCCTTTTGGTGGAGGAATTTATAAAGGGACAACTGCAACTAGAACGATGTCGGGCGTTGCACCAGAATTTTTTATTGAAGGCACTGACTATGATAGTGCTTCTATAGGTATAGTAATAAACGCAAATGGAGCGATTGATTGTCCTGCTCTATTTTTTGGTAAGTCGAGAGGAACATCAGACGGTTCAAATACTGTTGTTCAAAATGGTGACCGAGTATTCAGTATGCGTATGGATGGGTCAGATGGCACTAATCTAGAACAAGTCGCTATTATAGAAGCACACGTTGATGGAACTGTTGCAAATAATAGTATACCAGGTCGAATGACCTTTATGACAACCAACACTGGAAGTCAGTATGCAACAGAAAAAATGCGTATTGATAATATGGGTCGTGTTACTATGCCTTCACAACCTGCAGCAATTTATCATTATACTAATTCTAATCAAGATGGCGCATATGGATATTCTTGGCCAGGAACAGGTGCTCAGTCTGTTATCTGTAAACCACAAGGTGCAACTCTTAATCGAGGCAGTATATATAATGCTAGTACAGGAGCCTTTACTGCTCCTGTAGCAGGAGTATATCGTTATGCTGTACATGGAAATCTTTACACTAATAATCTGAACGCTAGCGCATATTACACAATACGAATATATAAAAATACATCACATTATGTTTATCATTATGAAAGTAATAGTATTAATAATGCAAATGGGTGGGTTTATGTTAATATGGGCGGAATTATCAGCATGGCAGCAAGTGATTACCTTAGATTTGAATTAAAAACAAATAATTTAAGTACCTCTGGAGTTAATGGCTTTGGATTCGACTTAAGTCAATATACTCACTTTGAGTTTCAATTGCTTTATTAGGAGAAAAAAATGGCAAAAACAATTACAATAGAAATAACAGATTCGGAATATCGCTGTTTGGAATATATAACGGAGAATCCAAGTGATTTTGTAGACAATGCTACTACTTTTCGAGCAAGAGCAGCAAAAGATGAAATACTTCCGTTACTAATAGCTCACTGTAACGAAAAAAGTATTGCTTTAGCAACAGGAGAAGCCGCTCAAATAGAACAAGCTTATAGTCTTAAAGTTATAAAAACTGCGAAAGAACGAGATGCAGAGGCGGAAGCAGACCTAGCCAAGAAAGAGGAGTAATTAATGGCATTAACTAAAATACCAAGAGGTTTATTAGACACCGGAATTGCAGATTCTTCGGACGCTACAGCTATAACTATTGATGCTAACGAGAATGTTACTTTTGGTGGTACTATAAATGTTACCGGAGATGGAGACGATATAATTGTTAGTTCAGCCGATCATGAGTTAGTTTTGATAGGTAATAGAGGCTCAAGCGGAGCTAACTTAGACAAAGCTTACATTCGTATGAAGTCTGAAAGCACGAATACTGTTGTCATTGATACAGCAGGTGTTTCTTATTTTAATGGCGGCAATGTTGGTATCGGTACTACAAGTCCCGGTACTTTATTACATTTGTATAACTCTAGTAATGCTCAAATGACTTTTCAAAATTCTACGACAGGAACAACTGTAGGCTCAGATGGATATGATATTACTCTTCAAGGCAGCGATATTTATCATATTCTCAGAGATAGCGGTAATCAACGTTTTTATACTGCGGGAACAGAAAGAATGCGTATTGATTCTGCTGGAGACGTAGCAGTAGGTTCAGTTACAACTTTATTAAGATTGCAAAGCGTTAATAGCGGTACAGGAAGTTTACCAACTGATGGAACAGTAGGAATTACAGCGGCAAATGCAAACATTCCTTTTGGTGTTCATAACGAATCTAACTCAGCAACTTACTCAGGTATTGCGTTTGAAACTAGAACTTCTGGAGCTTCAAGATGGTTAATTGCTAATGAGTGGAAATCCCAATATTTAGGTGATTTAGTTTTTTCTAGAAGAACAGGTGGAACTTCTAGTGCTGAAGCTATGCGTATTGACAGTAGCGGCAATGTTAGTATAGGCGATAGCACTGCTGATAGATTGTTTCATGTAAAAAGATCAGACTCTGGTGGTACAGTTGCAAAATTTGAAAATAGTGCTGGAACAGTATATATCGAACTAAATACAGCTAATCAAGCTGGGGGCGATGCAGGATATCTGTCCTATGACTCTAGTAAAAACTTAGGCCTTTGGACGGATGATACACAGCAAGTTACAATTAAAAGCAACGGACATGTTGGTATAAATAGTGACAATCCATACACTAGATTCGAAGTTGTAGGTACTTCAACAGCAGCATATTCTGCGACTGGTTTTAATGCCTATTCTCAAATTGGTTTAAAACAGCCCGACAATAACGGAGGATATACAGGAATTAGATTTACAAATACTGGAGGTAACTACGAAGGATTTATTGGGTTTACTCAAACAACTGCTTCGCCCAGTACAAAAGCAGATTTTGTTGTTCAAGGGTATAATAGAGATTCAACAGCGTATCAAGAAAAATTTAGAATTACTGACGGAGGAGAAATTTCAACTCCTCAAAATCCTGTATTTATGTGTACCGGAACAGGCGGTTGGACTGCCATTTCAGGTGATAATATAATAAATACAAGTGTGTTTTCAGTAGATTATGATCGAGGAGGCAATTTTACTGCGTCAAATGGAAGGTTTACTGCTCCTGTAACAGGGTTTTATCTATTTGTTTTTCATACCTATACAAGAGCAAATAATACTAGCGGATATGTTTATCCTAAATTTTATGTAAATGGCAGTGGATATGCTGATGGCTCTAATACTATGATACAACACTATCAAGGACATGGAGACGAAGACAAAGGCACCTGTAACACTGCACACATATATCTTACTGCGAATCAGTATGTTCAAGTGGGGCATAGTGCTCATGGAAATAGTAATCCAATATCATATCACGGAGCTTCACTAGGATTTTCCGGACACCTAATAGGGTAATAAAAAAGGGGCTTTACGCCCCTTTTCTTATTGTACCGTCTCAGCTTCTGCTGGCTCTTCTTCTGGTTTCTCGACTTCTGTAGTCAAGAGATCAGTAAAGCCTCGCTTCGCTACTTCAAGCTGGTCAAGACGGGCTTTTGACTGCCCAATCTGAGTTTCCAAGTCTTGAATCTGAGCAACACAATATCTTGCCTGATCTGACAAATCCTCAATGACATAATTCTTGTCATTCAGTGTTAGAACAGGTTTATCATTGGCTTGCGCTTCGGCCATTGTAGTCTCCTATTTAAAGATATCTTTCCAATTTCCACTAGTACTTGCACGTGCGTACTCAGTGGCCCTATTTTCGAAAAAGTTAGTATGCTCCACTCCATTTAGAATATAATCTAACCATGGTAATGGATTGTCTTTACTGTGAAATATTGCTTTCATACCTATTCCTAGAAGTCGTCTATCCGCAATGTAGCGAATATACTCTTTTACTTCTGCGGCAGTAAGACCAGTAATCTCTGCCTCTTCAAAACAAGTATCTATAAAAGCATCTTCTAGCTCAACAACGCGCTCTGCAGCGCAATAGATTTCATACTTCAACTCATCGTTCCAAAGTTCTGGGTTCTCACGAATAAACTCCTTAAAAAGTCTACTCATACTTTCTACGTGTAAGGTTTCATCCCGAATGCTCCACGTAACAATCTGTCCCATTCCTTTCATATAGTTATGACGAGGAAAATTCAAAAGTATAGCAAAACTACTAAATAACTGTACACCCTCTGTGAAAGCACTGTATACAGCCATAGTCTTAGCTAGCCCTACTCTTGTATCCGTATCAAACTTACTCAAGTACTCATGCTTATCTGACATGGCTTGTACCTGAGTAAACATTTGATACTCACTATCGTCATAACCAAGCGTCTCTAGTAAAAGAGAATACGCTTCTTGATGTACTGCTTCCATATTTGCAAAAGCAGATAACATCATTCTTACTTCTGGCTGCTTAAATGTAGGCAGATAGTGGGTAGCATACCCACAAGCCACATCTACGTCAGCCTGAGTAAAAAACCTAAAAATGTTTGACAACAGTTTTCTATTGTCATCACTTAATTTTTCTCTATAATCCTTTAGATCATCCGCAAGGGTTACTTCATCAGGAAGCCAGTGCATATGTTGCTGCTGCTTATATGCCTCAAATGCCCACGAATAATTAAACGGTTTATAATAATTCCTTTCGTCTAATAATCCCATCTATCCCTCACACGCCAAACAACCTTCTTCATCATCAAAATCGAATATATACTCTCTGAGCTTCTCATCCGATACTACCTCGGCTCTCTTCAGAGCTTCGCTTCGTAGATAATAAAGAGTTTTTAGTTTCTTAGTCCACGCCATTAAATGTACGTTATGTAATTCTTGTTTTGATACATCAGCAGGAAAAAACATATTGACACTTTGTGCTTGACAAATATGTTCTTGTCTATCTGCAGCGTGTTCTACCACCCATCTCTGGTCTAGTTCTACAGCCGTTTTAAACGTATCTTTCTCGTATTCAGTTAAACACTCAAGATGTTGTACTGATCCATTATTTGTAATAATAGTTTTCCAAACCTCTTCTGTGTTTTCTCCTTTCTCTTCTAACAGTTTTTCTAAAAAAGGATTTTTTAAGAGTGCGCTTCCTGTCTTAGTTTTCTGTGTAAATGCGTTAGCCCTGTAAGGCTCAATGCTAGGGGAAGTGTTACCACAAATAATACTGCTGCTAGCATTAGGAGCAACGGCAAGCAAATGAGCATTACGGACACCACCGCTGTACCACTTACTGTCAGGGCATTCTCCACGCTCGTCTGCCAACTCTCGAGTAGCCTTGGATGCTTCAGTTTTGATGTGTGAGAAAGCCCTAAGGTTAAAACTTTTTGCCATAGCACTCTCGAATGGTATTCCTCGTTTCTGGAGGTAGGCGTGAAAACCCATTGCTCCGAGACCCAACGATCTTTCTTGCGATGCAGAAAACCTCGCACGCGCCAACTCATCTGGCGCATTGTTGATAAAATACTCGATAACATTGTCGAGCATGCGTATAAGGTCAGGAATAAAAGTCTCGCTAGAGGACCACTCATCAAATTTCTCCAAGTTTACACTCGATAAACAGCAAACTGCTGTTCTCGTATCATCTGTAGGGAGAGTAATCTCACTACATAAATTGCTTTGATGCACTTTTAAGCCAAGTGCTTTCTGAAACTCTGGTAGAGCTTCGTTTATAGTATCTTCAAACATTATATATGGTTCGCCAGTTTCTACTCGATTCTGGATAATTTTTATCCACAATACTTTTGCAGAAACAGTCTTTCTCACTTCTCCCGAATGTGGATCAATTAGATCCCAACTATCATCAAATCCTTCCGTAGTTGTAGCATTTGCGATAAGCTCCATAAACTTGTTTGAGATTATAACAGCATGATGAAGATTAATAGACTTACGATTAATGTCGCCTCCAGTAGGCTTGCGTACATCCAGAAACTCTTCGATCTCGGGATGGTCGATCGGTAAATACGCCGCATAAGAACCTCTCCTAGTTACCCCCTGACTGAACGCAAGCATCTCAGCATCAACAACTTTCAGAAAAGGTATAACTCCTGTACTCTCACTTCCACGAGATGTCTTAGATCCTACACTTCTTACATCTCCCCAATATCCACCAATACCTCCGCCTACAGACGAAAGCCATGCGTTCTCTGTATAGTGTCCTGCAATCCCACCACGGCTGTCTCCTACATAGTTTAGAAAACAACTGATTGGTAATCCTCTACTACTTCCTCCATTAGAAAGAACTGGCGTAGAGAACATAAACCAGAGTTGACTTGCATAATCGTACAAACGCTGTGCATGGTCATCATCATCTGCAAAAGTTTTCGCCGCACGTGCGAAAGCTTGCTGAGGTGAAGTTTCATCATCTAGTAGGTATCTGTCTTCTAGTGTCCTTACACTAAAATCGGGCAATAACTCGTCTCTTTCATAATTTATTTGCACTTACTTATTCCTCTTATAAAATACTAGAACACTTTTCTTGGATGTCTTCTATATTTTCTAGTCCAATAGCCTCGTTCGCATATGCGAGTAGATCCATAAGTTCAAAATTTCTCAATAATACTTCCTTATGTTCATTTAGGCTTTGAATATATTTATACTTACTATCTATCGGACAAGCATCATAAATATCAAAAAGAGTTCCATACTGTGATACCAAAGTGGCTGCGCGTTTTGGACCGATTCCTGGAATACCAGGAATGTTGTCCCCACTGTCGCCAGTTAGGCATTTGATTGTAATGTAGTCTTCAATAGGAAATTCATGTGTCTCTCTCCAATTATCTACTGTTGTTTCCTTTCTGTTCACATAAGAAAACCTAGAAACATTATCTTTTATCAATAAGTCCCAGTCTCTATCTGAACTTATTAGCCATATCTGAGAAGCATTAAGGTTAGCACTCAAATACGCGGCTATATCGTCTGCTTCTACTCCATCATATTGAAGTACAATACAGGTCTCTTCTAAACATCTCAAGACATAGTGCATCTCATCGTAGAACTGTTGAAATGCCTGTTTTTCTTGGTCTGTCTGTTTCTCGTACCTTTCTTTTCTATCTAGTTTGTACTCAGGATATATACCTTTTCTAAACTTACTGTTACCTTTATCACAGGTGATGATAACTGTCCCACAACCGTAGGAGTTAGCAAATGAATTAACAGTTTTGATATAGTCTTCAGAAAAGTCTGTTCTGTTTTGATGCTTCCATCTAAACCCTAAGTTTAGTGCATCAACTATTAGTATCCTATCCTTGTCTCGCGTTCGCAAGCTCTGAAACGTTTTCGCCATTTATAAATCTCGGTTTTTCGTTTATTAACCACTCTTCTGCTATCATTACATAACAACCCAAGTGTCCCACATACATATACTTCTTTGTTTTCTGGGGCTCATCACGAACTGCCACAAAGATTTTCGATCTATTATACTTAAAGAATAACACAGGTTTTCTTTCTGTTTTCTTAGCTTGTTCTACTGCTTGATCCCACCATCTAATAAACTCACTTGATTTATTAGTAAGTATCTTATCATCGAAGTGTGAGTTTTTGTAAAACTTTACTTCTATACAGTAGATCAATGCTGTGTCTGGAACAAACAGGTCTCCTTTCATAAAAGGTAAAGCACCTGACATAGGCACTCTCTCAAAAGGTAAACCTGTATGTTTTCTCAATAGATCCTTTACTTGTTTTTCTCCCTCGGCTCCTTTGGCTCGGGAATCAACCATTCTTTTTCTCCTTTTTACGGGCAGCTAAGTACCCTAAAAATAGTTTTACACTAGTGGTATATGCCCAGAATAAAAAACGATGAAAAGTGTATCCTTTATCTAAATAGTCTTGCTTAGTCAACCACTCTTTCTGCCAGTTATCTGTATATAACCCTCTGTGTCTTAGGACTGCGTGTCCTCCATCTCTAGGAGACTTTGTGTAACATATCTTACTTCTGCCAATTAATATGGACATCATCATTACAAATATTTTTCTATTGCATATATTGTAAAGTATAGTAAGAGCAAAGTCTTCACAATCTCCTCTATAAGGCTTTTCTTTCATTATGTACCAAGCCTCTCGTTTGCCAAACTGATCAGAGTCACTTACATAAGTAAAGTTCTCTACTACTTCTACCAGTTCGTCTTGCATCTTGTCTGTTATTCTCATCTACTTTTTCCACTTCTTTAGCCAAGTGGCGTCTTGTCTTTCTGCATCTTTAAATGTAGCATAAGTTACGAAAATTGCTGCCAGTACTCCTACATGACCGTATATTAAAGGAGCAAGCCCTGCCCATCCTGCAATTAATGCAGAGAAAGCTAGCGACCAAAATATTGAAAGCACAAACATAATATACATTTGTACACTCATATTTCCTATAAACCGAAATGGATTGTACTTTAGATTCATTATAGAATCGAAAGTGTAATAACACCATAGTATAGCTTTTTTCATTTTTTCTCCTTAGACTTCTAATCTACTTATGTTTTTCTCTTTTATTACCTCTATCTTTTCTAGTAGAGGGTGAGTCCAACCATGGGAAACAATATATGTGTTTAACCCTTCTTCTGACAACAATACTTCTACTAGTTTCTCTCTTCCCGTTTCATCTAATACATTAATAACTTCATCTAAAAATAGAACATTGATCCTACTCTTAGAGATACTACTCATTAATTTTCTTATAGAAATTAGAGTAGCAGTATTCACTCTCGCTAACTCACCACTACTGAGTGCGAGTATGTCTACATTATTTCCATTGTCTGACAATGAGACATTTAGCTTATCATTCTCAACAACAAAGTTTATGTTGAAACGACCGTCGCTTAACTCAGCAAGATACTCATTTGTCAAATCTTCAAACTCTTTCACAAGGTTTTCTAGCTTGTAAGCTATTAAACCATTAGTAGAGAAAGCTCGTTTTAATACTTCTAGATTTGTCGAGATTTTTTCTTGCTCAGATAATTCTTTCTCAATTCCTTCAAGCTCTCGTTCAAACTCTGTTGTTTGTTCTTCGATGACTTGGATTCTTGTATTGTGTTTTTGTCGTCTACTGTTTTCATCAATAGTCTCCTTTAGTTTCTTGCTAGTCTCGTTTAACTTAGCTCTCAATTTTTCGATACTACGTTCTAACTGATTACCATCAAGAAGGTCTGACGACAGAGTTTGATCTACTCTGCCGTACAGATCCTCAAAGTCTTTTTGTTTCTTCTGCTTATTTGCTATTATAGAATTAAGACTTTTTATTCTATCGATCTCTACTTCGAGACTATTTACGTCGCTTTCCGCCTTTTGGCTTTTTTGGACGCTTAGGTTTTTTAGGTTTTGAATTACCGTAGGGTTTACCTCCTGCTGGCATGTCGGGCACTCCTTTTTTAGACTACTCAAATGAGCAATCTCCTTGGCGGATTCTTGTATAATTCGCCTGTTCACTCCCACTTCAGTCATAAGCTCATCATATGACTGTATTCCTTTCTCTTCGTCTCCTACTAGCGTAAAATCGGTAGGAGAAATATTTCGAAGTAGTTCTTTGTATGTATTATTTTCTCGGATTTTTTTATTTTTTTCGGAAATATTTTCAAAATCTAATCGTAATGAACGTAATTCTTTCTCATCTTCTTCCGAGATTTTTGGTAAATTTAACTCGGGTAGTATGTTGGTAGACTCCAATTTATTGTCTTCGAGCCATTTCAATATGGTATCTGACTTAGCCGAAAGCGTTGTCAGCTTAGTATTAATCTCCTTGGAAACTTCTCGAAACACCTCGTAATATTTACCGTATTCTTCAACTCCAAATAAGTCTACCAAAAACTTTTTTCGATTTGCATCGGTAGTTGTTAGAAACTGTAAGCTAGCATTTGTACTCTGGTATACTAGCTGAGAAAATGTTTTAAAGTCAAGTCCAAGAACTTGTTCCAGTGTTTTATATGTGTTAGTTGCTGTGTGGCTAGAAATATCTTCTTTGCCTCTATAGAGTTTTACTTTAATTGTACCTCTGCTTCTTCGTACTTCTACTCTATATTTTTCATTTTCCACAGCAAAATCAAGGAATATATTATATCCCTTGTTGAATTCTCGATTCTGTATCTCAGCTTTCTTGATGCCTTTGGAGTTCTTGTTAAAAAGTACCTCTTCTAATATGAGAGGTATTGAAGATTTTCCTGCACCATTTTTTCCTAAAAGCTGTGTTAAGGTAGTATCATTTAGATCAATTGAATTATTACTACCATAACTGAAACAATTATCCCATTGCAATTTCTTTAGAGTAATCATGAAAAGTACTTAATACATCCTTTACTTTAGTTTCGTCTAGTTCTAGAATATAACTTAAATATTCTACTAATTCTTCTTCTATTGTCATTTCTTTGTCGAGAAGAAGTGCTGTCTCTGTTTTTCTCTTGATAACTTTTTTATCTAAGAGTTCTGTGTTGGCTACCGCAGACAAGTCTGCCATATCGCCTTCTAATTCATAAATTGTATGATGGTAATCTGTAGGAACCATCTCGTCTTCTGACGTTACTGTTTTTCTTAATAACTGTGGTAATTCAAACTTATACCACTTCCAACTAAGTGCCGCATCTGCTTCAATAATTATGTATCCTGTTTCTACTTCTGTTCTATGAAACTGTGTCGTCATAGGACTGCCAGGATATACAATGTTTAACTGTGTATTTGTACGGCTATGTAAGTCTCCTGCGAATATTGTAGGAAACAATTCAAATCTTTTTAGGTCTACTTCTGGCGTTACATGAGGAGGAATCGCTCCCCGTACGTGAGTGAAAAGCGGCTTTCGTATACTAAAGTCTTTAGCGTGCCATTTTCCGTGTAACTCACAGTAGGGGAGCACCCCAAACTGATCTTCACTATAGATAGAATCTACGATTTCTATGAGAGAATTCACCTCCTTAGATGCTTTTTTCAGTTGTGTTAGAAAAGTTTGATGTTTTTTAGTGGCTTCATGATTTCCGTCGTATATTAAGGTACGAACCCCCACGCCACTGATGAACTCAAAGTATAGTTCTAACTCTGTCATTGTGGGGATTCTATCGAATAAATCCCCTCCAATGACATGAAGATCAACTTCGTTTTCTAGTCTATGTATCTTTTCAAAGAACATACTATACCGTTTACGTGCCCACTCTTCTGGCACATTCTTCTGACCTACTTTTAAGTGCCAGTCGGCAGTAAACAGTATTTTCATTAGTAAGGTAAATCCTCTTTTAATTCTTCTTCTACATCTTCAGGCACATCTGCAGAACCTCTAGTCACTCCTTCTAAGAATTCTTTTTGAGATTCGGCAGTTGGTCGAGGAAGAAGTTCTTCCATAGACTTTAAGCCTTCAATTAGTTTTTGCTCGTCTTTGTCTAAAGCACGAACTTTACATTTAAGAGCCTGTAACTGATACTCTACGTTATACACGTTAGGCCCAGTCTTAACTCTCTTAAAGTTGATGTCCCATCCAGTTTCTGGATCTGTGGGGTCACCTAAATCATCTGCGGCAAGCATAACTTGCTCAAGAAGTTTCTTTTTAAGATTCAAAATCTTAACTTCGCCATTGTGAATACACTGAATAGCGTACGCCCAACCACATTTCTTTTCGGGGTGAAACTTCCTAACCCAATCTGTTTCTGCATTATCAAAAGTTTCTGAGTTTCGATTAAATGCCAAACACTCCATAGGAATGTTTTTATTGTTGTCACCAGTAACCCAGTAGACATATCTAGGAAGTATATCTCCTACTAGCCTTACACTGTTGTCACCGTCTACATACTGATACTGTACCAGCGATGATTTTTGGGCTGAACCCTTTGCGTCTCCAAATTTTAGAGCCATATTTTTCTCCTTGCGTCTTCATACTTAAAGTGGATGAGTCCATCCTCTAAAGTAAGTAGTCTGTTGTTGTCGATTGCGTCTTCTTCTACATTAGCGTGAAAGAAGTCTAGTGTTGTTGTACGTCCGTGAACGTACTTTACAAAGCTACGAAAACTAGCTAAAGAAATGTACTGCATTATCTCCGCCATCTCATAGTTTCGTCTCTTTAAAAAGATACTTTCGGGATTCACTAAAAAACAGTCTCCTTCGTAATTTTTTTCAAAGTATCGAAAGATTCTATCTTTTTTATTAGTAGGAACCTGTTTATACGTCAACCAATGTATGATTGAAAGTATATCGTTGGTTTTTCCACCTGTATCTTTTACGATTTTTTTCCAATTAAAAAGTATCATATATTATATCAAAGTCGCCTATGAATGTCAAGAACTATTTTTTTATATGTTTTTGATTTCATATCCCTGCTTCATGTAGTATCCCTTGCGGTTATTGGCTTGTTTTCTAGCAGTATTCCCTTTAAGGTTTATATCCACAATTATGGGATCTTTCTTACCTTCTTTTATTCTTATCACACGTCCTATTAACTGCGTTAGTAAAGGATCGTTATTTACAGGCGTACCCAGTACAAGGCAACTTAGTGCATCTAACGACACGCCCTCTGAAAATATTGACTGTGTGCCAAACAATACATTCTTATCTTTATTGATCTGTTCCATCATAGCAGGTCTTTCTTCGTGAGGTGTTTCCCCAGTTATCACAATAGCAGTAGGTCCCACTAAATTGGCACACTTTTTTAAGAACTCTACTCTATCTCCTACTACTAGAACTTTATGACCTTTTGCAGCATAGCTTGCAGCTATGATTGCTACTTCATGTTGATACTCTTCATTGTAAGCAAGATGGTTTATCTTCTTAGCCCAGGGAGTACCACCTCCGTCTAGAAATCGTATCTCTGAATGTACGATATTTATTTTAGGCGGCATATAATTTTCTTTAGGTGGAGAGTAAACTGTAGGGCTAAAGTAATCCCTAAATACGACATGCTTTCCATCTTTTCTCTCAATTGTTCCTGACAGTCCAATTTTGTACCGTGCACGACACTTATCGACAATTTTCCTAAACGTCGGAGACGATACATGGTGCATCTCATCAAGTATGATTGTCCCGAATTCATTAGCTATGTCGGGTACTCGCCTTGTGAGTGTTTGTACATTACCTATGACGATTGGACCTGTTAGGTCGAACTTTCCACTACCTATTATGGCAGGTTTAAATCCAAATACTTTTTCTACTTCACGTTCCCACTGACTTCTTAGTGCTACAGTATGAACAATTACTAATGTTTTCTGTTTTAGTTTAGCGGCAATGGCTAAACCTGTAAATGTCTTACCCCAACTGACCCAAGCGTTGATTATACAGTTGTCTTCGATTGCGTCGTAGACTTCTTTTTGACTCGCACGTAACTCGTAGCGAAAATCTGGGAAGTCCATCGGCGCAAGCGTTCTTTTATCCGATATTTCATACTCCTCAGGTATCAAATCGAATCGACCAGATGGAACTGTTATCATACCTTGCTTAACTATGCCCATATTTTTAATAATCGTAGGCGGATCAAGAGGATTATACGACGGTATAGAGTATGTCAACTCTTTATCTATAATCCCTTGAGTGGCAGGGTCTATGTTCATGTAAATTTTATCAGATACTACTGCTTTCACAACTATCTCGTAATCCTTTGTTCATATCTAGCTTCCGTTTCTATCCACCAAGGTGGTTTTTCACGTCCCTTCCAAGAAGCAAAGGTAGCTTTATCTGCATGATAAAATCTACGGTAAGCTGCTATTGCGTCTTGACCTTTAAGCTCGTCTGGCATAGCCTGAGCAAAAGGAGTGAGTCCATCTCTTGGTAAGCATAGTGGATCTGGGAGTTTGAGTATGACACTATGCACTGATTTGTGGCTTTTTCCATATCGGTATCCGTACTCGCTATTGAGAGCCAGCGCATAGCAATATAGCCATTCATAATTATCCAAGCTAGTACGACCCCAGATAGTACAAGGGTGGTTATACATAGTTGGAAGGTAGGGAAAGTCTCGTTCTTCATTTTTCTTTGCTTCCTTTAACACAGCCCACTCTTCTGATGTGAGCTTTCTTGGAATATACCCTAAATACTTATCCACCCAATGATTAGTACACAGCATTTGTGCGGCTTCTAGGGGCATCTTTACAATGTGCTTATCTACATGATACTCTGCACATTTATCAATGTCTGTATCTAAAACAAATATATTCATATTTTTCTTTTAGTATCCTTCTTCTGTTTTTCCGCGAACTCATATAATAGCCACGGATGTGATTTTTCGTATAATATTCCCGCCCAAGTCATACCGCCTTCTGGCGGTCTGGGGACTTCGAAAGGAAAATTTATGTCTTCAATCCATACTAAACTTGCATGATCCTTAGTCTGTACTTTCTTAATTAAATGGTACTTTAAAGGAACCATTCTAGATTTTTCATAGCTAAATACTTGTCCTTGCTCGTTAATAAATCTTTTAGCCGAAGATTTGAGTAATGATGGGATATCATGCACCGCCTTAGTTAATGGGTAGATATTAGGATAAGAAGTTTGTAGTCTACGTCTACCTAATGTTGACCCTGCACTATTCTTATCATCTAAACACTTTCCATCGGCGAACAGAATCCCATCGATCTCTTCAATGTCAGCATTTTCTGGCAATATAAAAAGAGGAAATGTTAAGTCTGCTAAAACCATGCTATCAGTATATTACTTACTATGAAGCAACAAGTTATAACGCCAACAATTTCTATAAACCATTTCCATCTAGACTCCCATTTGTCCATAGGTTTTGTCGTATTTTCCAAAGCTATAATCCTCTCCCACATCGAAGTCACATCCGACAGGGGCTCCTTCTATCACACAACCTTCGCGGGGTTTCTGAACGAAGTATTTTAGTTTTTCACAATAATAGTCTACCTCATGCTCAGGCACTTCTGCAAGTATCGAGTCGTGAACAAGAGCAAAAATTCGACTTTTTAAGTTATGTTCTTTGATATGTCTATTCATATCTATTGCACCCAATAAATTTATATCGGATGCTGTTGACTGCACGAGGAAGTTAATACCACTTCGTACTTCGTGGGAGGCGACTCCCTTGTCACTGCTAAACACATTAGGAAGCCTACGCTTACGCCCAAAGATAGAATAAATATATCCTTTCTGTTGAATTTCATTCTTCATATTCTCCAACCAGTACTTTAGCTTTGAGAATTCTCCAAAGTAATCATCGATCACTTCTTGTGCTTCGTTTAGACTAAAGTACGTTCCTGAGTCTTTTGTGACTTGTTGAGATATTTTGTGCGGGCCTGCACCGTACATAATTCCGAATGTAACAGCTTTAGCCGCCTGTCGTTTAACAGAGTAATACTCTGCTACTTCTTCTACTTCACACGGTAAGTGAAATACTGTCTTAGCGATAGTACTATGAAAGTTGCCTCCCTGTCGAAATACATTCTGTAGCTTTTTATCTTTAGCAAGTATTGCAGCTACGTATACCTCGGCAGTGGTTAAGTCCATTGCGACTATCTGATGGCCTTCCTTAGCCTTGATACATCCCTTGACAATAGGATTGTCACGAGGAATCTGTTGCATATTTAGTTTGCCGGAACTGCTAAGGCGACCAGAAGTAGTACCGTGAAGATTAAAATTGGTACGGAGATGGCTGTCCCTGTCCAACTGTGGAATGATTTTATCAAGGTACGTGTTCTTAATCTTGCTCTTCTGCCTAATGTCGAGAATGAGTGTCGGAACCTCATGTTGTTCTCCTAGTTCTTGTAGGACTTCTGCATCTGTTGAGTGGGCTCCTGTCCCAGTCTTCTTACCTGTAGGCTTGAGTCCTATAAAGTCAAACAGTAACTTACGCAGTTGAAGAGTACTGTTTGGGTTAAAGTCTTTGCCCTGAAATTCCTGAAAATTTCTTACTTCTTGATGTTTCTCTAGCTTCTCGATGGCTAATTGAATATCTTTTTCCATCAAGTTTTGAGAAATCTCTAGTCGTTTTCTGTCAAACGGGACACCCGTATCCTGCACATCTTTAAGAAAGTTCATGGCAGGAATAAGTAGATTTTTGTAGACTCTACGGATCTGTGGGTCTTTGTTTAGCTCTGCTTCAAAGACCTGATATATTCTGTATGTAACACACGCATCCATAGCGGCATAGACTTGTATAAGGTCAAAGGGAATCATATCCCAAGTAAAGTCACCTTTGAGAAAACCGTTCCTACGACAGTAATCGTCTATAAAGTCATACATCGGTTTCTCATAGTCTCCGTATGGAGTATGCTTGATAGCCAAACCTTTAAGGCCGTGATTGCCTGGTACTTCGTTAAGCATATAAGACATAAGCATAGTATCGTCTATATTAGGAAACTCGAAATTGAAATGATACTCAAGCATAGCCAAGTCAAACTTGGCATTGTGCATGATAACACCTTTTTCTCGAAACATAGATTGCATCTCATCAACTATCTCTTCGTCAATACAATCAGTACTAATATATACGGCAGTCTCATCTTCCACAGCCATACTAATACCTAGTATATAACCGTCACGAGGATAAAGACCTGTAGTCTCTGTATCTACAGCAACCTTAGGACTGTTACTTGCTCTCGCTGCTTTTACCCATGCAAGAGCTTCTGCAGTATCTGTAATACCATAGAACTTAGACTCATCAATCTTCACGCTTTTGAGTTCTCCAGAGATGTACTTCTTGAGCTTACTCAAGGCATCATCCCACGTCTCACGTGCTTCTGGTTTGAACGCAAGCATGCCTGGATTGATAACAGGAATATACTTGTCTTCAATCAAACGACCACAATGTTCTGTGATAGAACGTTCTCGTGTAAAGTGTTGTAGTGCTTCCGATCCAACAAGTATAATAAATTCATAATCATCTATGTCAATATCTATATCGACATCTCTCTTCAATATCTTCTTCTTTGTTTTGTCTGAACACAGCGAAAACCTATCAAACTGAAAGTCATTGTCGAAGTGACGAATGAAATCAGTTTTACTAGGTACTTTCTCTACTAGTGCTACATTAGCCATATAAAAATTCCTTTAAGTCATTTACTCTTTCTGGAGTTAAGTCTCCAGGATCTGTTCCTTTTGCGATAGGAATAACATCCGACTGCAGTCCTCCTTCGTTACATAAGTCTGTAACTTTTTCCGCAGCTTGTTCGCCTGCTATATCTCCATCAAAAAATATGTGTATTCCTTTTACTCCTAGTATCTTTAATAATGATATCTTATAAATATCCATGTTGTTTGTACCAAAGCAGCAAACGGCATTTGTGATTCCCTTGTCAATAAGGTTAAGAGCATCAAAAATACCTTCTACTAATACTATTGTTCCTTCTTTTATATCTGGCACAGAAGGAAACAGTGGCATCTTACTGCCGCGAGGGTGAATCATGTACTTAGGTTCAATAGTTGTATCCATTGCACGACCTAGAAATACTCTCACCTTTCCAGTTATGTCTCGTATAGGAAACACTAAACGACCTGCATACTCTTTCTCAAAATGAGTAAACGCCTCGAATTGGGCCAATGTATCAGCACTGATACCACGAAAGGCTCCTACATATCGTGTAGAGGCTTCTGGTATTCGTAAGCCTACATTCTCAGATCGTATGGCTTGTACTTTAGATTTTACTTTATGCAACCGAACTTCCTTAGCACTTGGAGCTGCCCCGAAGTGAGAAAATATATTACCTTTAAATCCACAACTAAAACAATGCATGACTCCCGTAACCTTATCTACTCGAAGAGAAGGATTACGATCGTCATGGTCAGGGTTTAAGCACTTAATCTGAAAGTCTTGTCCAGATAAAGTGTAAACTAACTTTTGCTTATTTAGAAGTTCTATTACATCCATTGTTATATTATCTCAGATTTTAACATAAATGTCAAGATTTAATTTCATGTTGATACTCATCCAGTTCAGTAACTTGTGCACGCTTTCTTGTTCTGCCGTTAGAATAAGTAGTTGTTATTCCTACTACTCTACTTCCTCCGTCGTCTGTATAGTCTCTTGCCCATCTATGTGCCAAATTACTATACGGAGTATGTCCGTGATATCGGGTCGTTATTCCATCTGCAGTTACTATTTCCATTAAGTATGTTTTCATTACTTTTCCTTCGTCCAAATAGTCAAAGAATATTTATTTCCAGACTCTAAGGGGCTGCATCTATGTGGATGCGTTAGTTTTCCGGGCCAGCATATCAGAGTACCGACAGGAACATTTTTATTATCCCATTCTTGTCTAGGAAACTCTAGACTTGCTCCTCTATATAAATTATTTAATTTTACACTTGCACTGATATAACTATCATCATGGTGCAAAGATAAAGAACGTTGTCCTTCCATGCTGTACTTTACTGCGAACAGAGCATCAATTTCAAACTCATCACATCTCCAGTAATCGGACAAAGTCGGTCCTATCTCTTCAA
>Ga0310344_10000552_pt1 | contig 29431 bp, 34 predicted proteins | sample HC15DNA20200_MG_FD_203801 | JGI IMG/M metagenome (GOLD analysis project Ga0310344, IMG submission 203801) | Marine microbial communities from station ALOHA, North Pacific Subtropical Gyre - HC15-DNA-20-200_MG | ecosystem: Environmental > Aquatic > Marine > Oceanic | place: Pacific Ocean: North...
TAACGAAAGCCGAAATAGAAAGTACATTGATTATTTTTTGCATAATCAGAAAACGTAGAACTGTCTAATTGTATGAACCCCTAATACTTAAGTAGGATCGTTTGCAACAGCTAAATAGATATAGTTATAGCCATTTCCATTAACTTCATTATCACTACCATTTAATTGAAATCCGCTATTATGTTGTCTTAGGAAATCATCATCAGTTTGAGCAGTATAATCATTTGCATTGCAATTCATAGAAACACTAGAACTTAAACCCCGTGTCGTATCATATTGTTTCCAATTACCTGCTGCGCTAGTATTTTTAATCATTACATATCTAGAACCAGTAGTAAAGCCACAATCTATTGTGTGTCCAGCACTACCATTTCCTTGGTAAAAACCTACCTTTTGGAACCCAGCAAGACTAGCAAATAATACTGCTACATACTCGTCACCTGATTTATTGGTATTCGAACTAGTACCAAGAGAAAATACAGAAGATGTTGGTGCTGTGTTATTCCACCCAACGTTGCCATAACTGTAATCTGCAAGGCCAAATTGTGCATATTGCCAATATTGCCAAGGGTTCGTTCCAGCATTCAAACCTTTATGACCATATATTGTATATTCAGGAGTACCTTGTGGTCCTAACCTCCAAATCATTATCATTTCTGGAGTAACCCCTAAATCATGAGTTACATTGCGATTTGAACCATTTCCTACGTAATATTCACAACGCATTAAACCTGGAGCTTGTTTCCACATCCAAGCAAAATATGTAGTAGCCCAGTCAGTACCAAAACCTGGCTCAACCGCAAATTGCGACCAAACTCCACTGGAATCTAGAGCACTAGAATGATTTGTTGCTCGATAATAATAACCACTTTTTCTAGCTTGTACATATTGATAAGAACTAGTAGCAGGTTGACGGTGCATCGCAAAGTCAGCTTGGAAATTAGGTGCGTTTTCTGCACCAGGGAATGTTCCTTTTACATCACTAGTATCAGCTTTACTATACGAAGCATTAAAGAAATGAGAAGGTTTATCACCATTAGCAGCGCTAGGTGTTCTCATTGGTCCTCGGATAGCTACATATAAATAGACACCGTTATTTTCATTGAAATTTGTTGTATCACTTCTTAATTGGAAACCAGTACGACTCTGTTGAACACCTACGCTTTCAACTTTATCCCACCATTCGTTATATTCAATCCAAACTCTACCTTCTTGTCTAGCTTCAAATTTTCTAGTTTCATCAAATAGCATCCAATACGAAGTACCACTATTTCCAGTTATTGAGTACCCTTTAATAAGAAGAGTAGTTGGTTCAAAACCAACGTCTACAATAGGTCCAGTTGTAGAACCATTTCCATTGTAATAACCACATTTAATCATCTTCTCATTTGAAGATGGACCCCAAACTGAAGACGCTGCATCATCCCCAGCAGCTAAAAGTATCGCTACATAGGTGTGTCCAGAAGTATTTGTAAGCGCACTTGTACCAACAGTAAATTGAGTAGACGTATTAGCAGTACTGTTAAATAAAGTTGAATCTGAAATTTGATTTGCATGCTCATCAAAACGCTGATAGTAATCTGCTCCTGAATGATTAACATGTTTAGCTACCCAACCAACATCAGCATCGACGTCTTTTATAAGCATGAATCCGATATTACAACCTAAATTATGATTTATTGTTTGAGAAGAACCTGTTCCCTCGTAAGTAAGGATGTCACAAAAACCTTTTGCTGGTTTGAGAGTACGGGCTATGTATGAAAACTTATCTTCTCCTGTCTTGGTCTCATAGCTACCTACAATATGACCTTTACCAACAATATAATCTCTTTTTGTTGTAGTAGTTGAAGTATCCGTGTAAGTATTATAAGTTCTAAAACTGTAAGTATCAGTAGCTTTATCTACAGCATTGGCGGGATAAAGTATATCGTATCCATATATATTTAATATGTTAGCTGACATTACTGGCCACTGATCTGCATTACCCGTACTTTCTGTATTCTGTCTTTTAACCCAAGTCAACATATTTGGATAAGCTTTTATCCGAGGTCCTAATACCTTTCTATTTGACCATGCTTTTACTTTTTGATTACCTGAAGAACTACACGCCATGTAATAGCCTAAATAATACATATTTTGTGGCCAAGAAGTACTTACTGTGTAATTAGAAGTTTTAATATCTGCACTGTTCTCGGTACCTTTCTGAGAAAAACTCCACATAACTTGGTGTAAAGAACCTGAATAACGTCCCGTTTGATTACGAGCAGAACCTATAGCAGGCTTGGGTCCGTAGGCATTGACATTAACTGTTCCAAACGAAGTAGACTCTGTAGCAGTACCATCTGCGTTCCCATCAATAAATAAACGTACAGTTGTCTCATCTTTTGCTCTACATACATGAACAAAATGCCAAGCATCGTCACATACACTAGTCGTGGATGTAATAATAGGCGTACCACCTAGATCTATTGTTTTAAATACTGCTATCTTTTGAGCTGATGTTATACCTATTTTTATCTTGTTTGCATAATTTGCTCCAATGCCAGTATCCTGAACGAAAATTGTACGATCTTCACTGCTTTCTTGAGAATAAACATCAGTCTTCATCCAAAAACTAACAAAGAAAGAACCTCCAGTAACATCGTTCATATGCTCAGTACTCTGTACTAACTGTAATTGTCCTGTTCCATTAAATATTGATGAATAAAAACCATCCCTGTCATAATTGGTATCATATGGATTTGTATTTGAAGTCGTTATAGTTCCATATGCCACTACACCTACACCTACACCTTCTGGTTCATACCATTGACCTCCAGCATATAATTCAGCGTTATAAACCTCTTCTGGGTATTGATAAGTTTCCTCTCCTCCACTTCCTCCTGCAGCTAATAGCTTAAGTGGCGCTAAATCTGTCATATCTACTCAATTAAATCAATATCACTTCTTATTTTACGGCTTACTCACCTATTAAAAATCAAAAGACTCTAATTGACGTTTTGGAACGTGTCGCTCAAGATATTTTTCAAAGAAATTGGTTATAGCTCTAGGTTCTATATCTTCTGTAAATTCCATCTTACGAGTTACACCATCGTCCCCAATGTATTCAACAGTTGCGTTTGGCATGGCATCACACAATCACTAAATAATATTCTCCCATATATCAAACTAACTATGAGGATAACTGTTTATAGTACTTTTCAATATACTTTTCATAAAATTCGTCAAGCTCCTTTTCTGTAGGATTTGTCAAATCAAGAGTATATTTATTATTACTTGAATCAGTGTATACAACTTGTGGCATGGGTTTAAAAACTAATATACTGAATTATATAATTTTACTTTACTGTTATTTAAAAGCAATATAGTTATAACGATAACTGGAACTGGCATTTATACTACTTGCATATGTAAAACCATCTGTATTAATTGTAAGAACATTCATATCAGTTTCTGAGCTTTGATACATTAAGTCTAAGAGCTTATCTTTTACTCTGTCTCCTAGATTTGTACTTGGCCACGTAGGTGTATTTACATTATCCCAGATAATTCTTATTCCTCCTCTTCCTCCTTCACTACCATTGTAGTTATTATTTGAAATCTTTACACCGCTGGCTCCTCCTCCTCCTTGGGTTCCACCGTTATAGACTCCATTATTTGTTCCACCACTTCCTGGCTCTCCTTCTTGTGGATACGTAGTACTTCCAGATGTAACAAAGCCTCCTCCTGCACCACTAGATCCTTCTCCATACATACCTACACCACCTCCTGCACGTCCATTTGTATAACCTGAAGCACCCCCGTTTCCAAAAGCACCTCCACCACCGCCGCCGCCTGAACCAGCAGAACCATTTCCACTTGTGCCTCCAGCACCACCAGCACCGCTATAACCTCCAGCACCTCCTGCTCCTCCACCTCTTTTGGATGAACCCCAACCAGTTTCTCCTGCTCCACCAGCTCCTCCACTTCCACCACCATCTCCTGTATAAGTTCCTCCAGCAGTAGAGCCAGCTCCTCCACCGCCACCGCCTTTTACAATGATGGTTCCACCTGCATCTTTAAAATAAGTATCTCCTCCAGACGTTCCACTTGCACCCGCAGGTCCTCCAGCCCCTACTCGATATGCATAGCTAGTGCCTGGAACCACTGTGATGTTATTCTTCCAACCTAATCCACCACCTCCTGGACCGTTTCTAGACGATCCTGATGATCCTCCTCCACCAATACAAAGTACTGAAATAGAGGTAACACCTGCAGGAGCTGTCCATGTTTCTTCTGCAGGTGAATAAGTATCCGTTTCTTCTCCTATTGCGCTTCCTGGTGGAGGAAGTACTCCCCTTACTGTGTCTATAACAGGAGCAGAAAACGGATAAGTTCCACCGCCAAGACCCATTACACAACGAGGCTGAAATCCACAATCCTGTGCAACAGCGGCGTTTCCATTGCCATCATAATTAGCTGATCCTACCTTTACCAGTCCTTCAATGTCTTGGAATAAAATAGCGGTATAAAGTTTTCCAGATGTATTAGTTTTTGCAGATGTACCTACAGTAAATACTGTTGAAGTTGGTAATGTATCATTAAACGTAGTCGTACTATCTTCATACCAACCCCAAGTAATTGAGTAATATCTATGAGCTGCATTTTTACTAGCGGCAGTATTAATATTTCCAAAATGATAGCCAATATCTCGACAATTATTTTCACCAGCATCTCTTGGCCTAATGATGATTGCTTTTGGAACTGAACCTAGAGAATGAGCGATATTTTGATTTGATCCCGTTCCAACGTATTGAACAATATCGCAATGCCTACCTAGTTTTGTTGCCCAACCAAAGAAATCAGAATTTGAATTATTTTTATATGCACCAGTGGAATGATCCCATGTGAAATTAGCTTGCGTAGTCTCGTCGTCATCATTAGTAAAAGTAACGATTTTTGTTCCATTCATTCTTGTTCCTATCTCCCAATGGCCATAAGTATCTTTTCTTCTAGCAAAAACTAAATCAGGTCTAAAGCCTGTTGATATACTTGGTCCAAGAGTTGCACTTGTACTTGCCGCACCTAAACTGAAAATTTGAGTACCAGCAGTTGGTAACTTGGAGACGTATCCGTCAGGTTTTCTAATTGCCATGTAGATATAGTCATTTCCACTTGTATTCCAAAAGCTATTTGCAGTCACTACTTGAAACCCTGTTGCACTTAAATCAAAAGCGTCGTAACCAGCATCTTCTACAGAATTAGCATCAGGCATAATGTAAGGATCATTTTGACCGCCATTGAAAATTCCTCGTGTAGTATCATGCATCCCCCAGTTATTACCACCATCTTTATTCTTAAATAAAATAAATTGCGGTTCCCAACCTAAATTAACTACAGGTCCAGTAGCATTCCCATTTCCTGTCCATGATCCACATTTTATTATGCTTTGGTCTACGTCATCTCCAAATCCCGTAGCACCGTTAGCAAAAATATAAGCAACATAATTAGTTCCATTAGCGTTTGTATTTGCATTAGCACCGACTCTAAAAGTTGTGGCAGTAGGAGTCGTACTATCCCAAATAGTTGCGTTACTTGTATAAAAAGCAGCATTACTATTAAGAGCACCTGCAGCTTGATTACCTGCCGAAACGTGGTAAACAACCCAATCTGCAGCACTGGTTGCTTTTAGTAGGATCAACCCTGGAACACTACCCAAAGAATGAGTTATGTTTCTCGCAGTATTGTTTCCGGTGTAAGTAACAATATCAAAGAATCCTTTCTGCTTACGAAATGTCCATGAGCAAAAAGTATGATCAGAATCACCATTAAGAGCATCAGTACCCCAAGTACCTGCAGTTAAATTAAAGCCAGTAGAGTTAAAGGCACTGAAAACATTATTACCCCCTTCACCATTGTTTAAATTGGAATATAGTGGTTTTGTTGCACCTCTTTCAGTGTCATATAACTGATGAGAATTGGCATAATTTCTATTCTTAGTCCAAACTAAACCTCCCTCTCCAGAGATATCGATTCCATTATTTATTGTTATTGCTGCGGGACTTACATCATAATTACCAAACCATGTATCTGTTGCAAAAACTTCATCTACGTAAACAGGAACAATTGGTATTGGAGGTGTAAGTAATAAAGATGCAGGACCACCACTTAAACCTGTCATGCCTTGTACAGGTGCTTGTTTTATGGGGTTAATATCAGACATATAAACGTCTTGTTTTTCTCTAGTTTAATCTTACTGTTTATTTAATATCGTAAGTATTATCCTTCCATATTCTAAAAGATTTTTCCTGCCATTGACCATACACCTCATCACCTGTAGGTGCTTTGATTTCAGTAAACGGTATAGTTTCGACGTAAGACCAAAAAGGACTATTAAATTTAGAACCTGTTTTGTAATGCCATAAAATAAAATTTTTAATGGTATCAACTTCCTTATGTATTAAATTCAAACATGTAGGAATATTTTTTTTATTAATAAAACGATCATAACCAACCCTCGCAATATATAAATATAAACCTGTAGCAGTTGCTTCAAGAGGCTCAATAAACGCACATGCATTCCCGTTAACTAAAGTTCTTTCGCCAACAAATGGATTAATTAAACAATAATTGTCAAATTTCATATTATGTTCAATGTCTCCTACACCAAAACGTTCTTGAAAATCTGTTATTGCATTTTCTTTTGAAGTTAATTCTGAATTATATAAATAGCCAAGACTCGATTTATCCTCAGTCGGTACTACAAACGTCCAACCATTAGGAGTAGCTACTGCTTCAGTCCACTTTAATTCTTTTTTTGGTAAGCTTGCAAGTAGAACTGAATTAATAGGATTAACAAGAGGATCGATACTATTTTTATCTATAACTTTTTTACCTCTACAATCAATAATGAAATCAGCATCAATTTCTTTTTCTGGATCTTTTATCTCTTGTTCTATAATATTAAACTTCCGACTAGATAAAACAGCATCACTTAATTTTTTAGGGGTGTAGTGAATAGATACATTACCCATTGAACAAAAATCATGGAAAATTTGATCTTTCTTTTTCCCCCAATTCTTATATAAAATACCTGTTTTTAATGTAGCTCCAATTTTATTATCAAACCAATTAGAATCTAAAGCAAGTGATAACAATTCTGCAACAGGAATCGTAGTACCTTGTCCTACTAACTCAATTGGATGGTTCTCAGAATCATGATATAAATCGATTTCTAAATCTGGTTGATAATAATTAAAATGTAAAGCTGTTATACAACCAGCATTACCAGCTCCTATTACTGCAAGTTTATTCCGACGCTGCTGGGTCATGCTGTTTTATATACTTTTCATAAAAATCAGCAATCTCTTGTTCCGTTGGTCTTAGGAACTTACCAATACCTCGATTCGTTAAATCAAGAGAATACTTATTCTTATTGCTATCAGTATATATAATTTTTGGCATTCTATCCTCTCTTCCAACCTTTAACTTTAGGTACCCAAGGATCATGCTTCCTAATGTAGTCATAATAAAAATCTATAAACTCTCCACGTGTCATAGATTCGGTAAATTCTAATTTAGTTTTAACACCTTTTTCATCAGTGTATTCAACAAAAGGAGTGCTCATAATCGTTTACTCGTCTGCTGTACGTGTGCTTGGGTACTGTCTTTCGTGACCTGGGTAAATTATTCTAATACCACCACCTCCTCCCTTAGTATGATTATATCCTCCTCCATATCCTCCACCACCTCCACCATAATTACCTCCGTCTCCTGGTGTATCAGGAGAGCTTGTTCCTGTTGCGCCGTCAGAACCTCCTGAACCTCCACCTCCACCTCCTGCTGGATTTGAACCACCGGCTCCATTAGAACCTTGACCTAAGAGACCTACACCTCCACCTCCACCTGCATAGTCACCGGTTGCACCCCATATACTTTCACCTCCACCAGCTCCTCCACCTCCTCCTGCACCTGCATTACCTGCTGAAATAACAACACCTGTACCACCATCACCAGAATAACCGGCGGCACCGCCTCCTCCAGCCATGCTATAAGCTCCTCCCCATCCAGTTTGATAACTTACACCACTTCCACCTTTTTGCCCATTTCTTGATGAGCCTGGATTACCTGTAAAATGTCCAGCCGTAGCAGTACCGTGATGTGCGCTTGGACCGTTCACTGTCCAAGCAGCTTGGCCACCTGAAGCAGGTCCTGATAATGTTGATTGTCCACTTGTAGACGATCCACCACCGGCAAACGCAGCTGCATATGTGGTATACGTTAACGTCGCACCAGGAGTTACTGGAATATCATTGGCATACGCTAAACCAGCAGCAGCACAAGCACCCATAGCTTGTGCTCCATCACCTCTTCCTACAGCAACAACACTTATTGAGTAGACATTAGCAGGAACCGTCCAAGTAGCGTTGGTATTATTACCATCAAAAACAACTTGGCCAACTGCATAAACTCTAGGAGTATGATTAAATAAAAGACTATTAGCTCCCCCTCCTAACCCTTCCATCGCTGCCATAGGAGCTTCTTTCTTAGGATTAAGTTCAAACATCTATCTTTATGAAGATGTTTTGACTAAATTACCTATAATTGTAAATGTTGCGTCAGCAGTTTTAACAATAGTGTAACTATAAATGTCTTTACCACTACTTCCTCCAGCACTTGGAGCACTTCCTCCTACCCAATTCTCTGTTACTGCGGCACCATCTATTGTTAATTGAGCACTGTAACCACCTGCTGCTGCAGTAGTGATAACAGTTATAGCAATCATGTCACCTACATTAACTTTACTATTTAATGTCGTACTTCCATTCCAACGTAAATTTGGAGTACATGTTGTAGTTTCTTGTGTGGTGAACAAGAAGACGTTACCATTCTCTACATTCAAGTTGGTATTATCCGATAACTTACCAGCAGTAACAGTACACGCTTCAGAGAGAAGACCAGTGAAATCTGCATAACCTGAGCATGATAATCCAGTCGCTGTTACTAATCCAGTCGCTGTTACTGCACCAACAGACAAACCGCCCGTTATCGTAGCGCCAGTCGCAGTAGTCGCTAGTTTAACGGCATTTGCGTGTGAAATGCTAACCGCACCAGCAGAAACAATACTAATAGCTTCATTACTAGGATCACTAAATATTCTTATATTCCCAGTATTATTAAGAATATAAGAGTTAGTCCCGTCGTGATAAAGCTTAAAATCCTGCCCAGTTCCTAATTCAATTTTTTCACTATCGGTTAGTCCTATAGAACCAGTAATATCAATATTTCCTGCAACTGAAAAGCCCGTATTTGTAGTTTCGGCCCGCTTAGTTCCGTTGTAATGAAGTTCAACTTGACCAGTTGGAATGGCATGGATCATGTCATTGCCGCCATCTTTAGCTTCTATTTTTAAATTACCATCTGTTTGAATATAAAGATCACCAGTATTATTGTTTATGATGCTGTTGGTCCCATCATGATAGATTTTTAGGTCACTCGATGCACCAAGTTGTATCTTTTTACTATCGACAAAATTTAAACCATTACCATCATAGTTTAAAATCTGACTACCGTTAGCGCTAAAACCAACAGAACCAGAACCTTCACGGAACCAACCTGTATCATTATCATTAGCAAATGTAAAACTAGGAGCTGCAATAGTTCCATCAGGGAACTCTCCTCCAGCGTTAGCGTAATCGGCTCCTGCTAAAATAATACCAAAAAAGGCATGACCATTAGTTGGTGCAGAACTAAATACAATATTGTCTCCTGTAATTGTAAAACCTGCGCTACCAGTTGGATCTGGTTCTTGGACGACACCGTTAACAGAAATCAAAACCTGCTGTGGAGATGCAGGCATGGGAGTTGGTTTAACACCTCCTACTAACAATGCAAAAGAAGTAGCACTTCCATTAAACCCAGAACTTATATCATCAATAATCAGATAACCAGGAACAGCTGTCTGCAGATCGTACCCAATATACATTTGTATTTAGAAACTTATTTATCTTCTATTGTATTCGCCCCTTATTTAGGAATTACGTCGTATGTGGGCCTTTTGTAGATGGAGCTGTAGGCCAAACAACCTTATCAAATCCATCTACTCTAAATGTTTGAGGAATATCTCTTAACGATTGTCTATATGCAGCCCAAGCTGACTGGTCAACAGTGCAACCTGGAGTCATCGTCCAATCTGATGTACGTAATAAGAAATCACGCTTACGTCTGATAATAGACCAACTTGAATCCTCTAACGCAAGAATAGTCTTATCAAACTGTTTATCAATCTCATCTTTAATTCCAGTAAATTGAGATTGAATTTCACTAAGTTGTCCAACAACAGTTAATGGCATAATTTTAAGTCTGATCGAGGTAACTTACAGTTGCATCCAAGGTAGTAGCTGTATCAGCTCTTATTCTTAAAACATCACTTGCTTCCATTATTATTTTACTTCCACTAATTAACTCAAGAGAAGAACCAGCAGGTATAGGTACTCCTTTTAGCAAATAAACATCATCTCCGCTATTCGTTACAACATAAGCATCTACATTTGCAGTATTACTTCCTTTATTAGAAACTAATACACTTAAAAGAATTAACGTGGAAGAGCCTCCAGCCGTTAAGACATTGGAGTTAGCGCTACTAACTGCGTCTGTAACTACGCTAGATTTCGTAGCCATTTTGAAGGTATTAGCCATATCAGCTTAAAGCAACAATTAATGCGAGGTTGTCATCTGAATCAAGAGACCCAGCTACAGTTAAGTTTCCAGAAACAACAACGTTCCCAGCAGCCGTAACTGCATTTCCATCTATTGTAAGACGAGTGGACCCATCTGTAACAAAAGACATTGCATGATTATAAGGTCTAATTAAACCTGTATTTTCATCTCCAGAGAATTTTAATGCACATCGAGACGTACTACCTGGTTGTAAATATGAATTCCAGGCATCACTTCTCATTGCTTCAAAGCCACCTGTTAAGGAAGCATCATGAACTATAAGAGATCGACTATCTGTATTAACAGTGACTTCTCCTAACGCTCCTTTAAAAGCATTGGTTTCTGTTTGGTCTCCTCTTCGGAATTGTACTTGTGTTGACATAAGCCTATCCTAATGCAACTGCAATCGCAGTAGCAAAACTTTCTGACGCAATAGTTCCATCAGAATCAGGAACTGTTAACGTTCGAGTCGTGCTACCCGTTATACCTGAACATTCAAATGCTAATTGTTTTGTATTATCTGAATTATCCCTTACTCTAAATCCAGAGTCATCAGTAACAATAGCACTACAAGTAAAAGATGATAAACCAGTTAATGTCGATGCTGTACTTCCTAAAGCAACTGACGTACTACCAATTGTCACTGAACTATTAGCTAATTGAGCATTAGGTATAGAACTTGTTCCAAATGCACCCGTAGCTGAGTTATAAGACAAACCTGAACCAGCAGCTACACTTAATGAACCAAGAAGAGCAACTGTACCTGTGGCATCTGGGAAAGTTATTGTACGATCCGCAGTCGCATCCGTTACAGCTAAACTTGTTTCATAAGCATCAGCAGTTGCACCTTCAAAAACTATACTTCCACTAGCAATAGATATTGAATTTGCTGCATCTACAGCACCTGAGCGTAGAGTGGTTCCTATTAATGTAGTTGCAGTTAGCGAAGTAACACCAGTAAATGTAGTTACAGTAGCTCCTAATGATACTGAAGTACTTCCTATAGTTACTGCACTATTAGCAAGAGAACTGTTTGGTATTGATGACCCAGTAGTTAAAATAGTACCTGTGGAATCAGGTAGTGTTAACGTCCGATCAGCAGTTGCATCAGCTGCTGTAAGAGTTATCTCGTAATTATTAGCTGTTGACCCTTCAAAAATAATATTTCCACTGCCAATAGATATTGCATTAGCTGCTTCAGCAGTACCAGAATAAAGTGTGGTAGCTGTTAATGAAGTTAAACCTGCAATTGTTGAGGCAGTTGCACCTAGTGCTACAGAAGTACTACCTATTGTTAATGAACTGTTAGCTAATTGAGCGTTAGGTATTGCATCTGTATCTAACTCACCCGTACCTGAGTCATAAGTTAAACCTGATCCAGAAGCAACACTTATTTCACCTCTTATATCACTAGAAGATGGACCAGTGTAAGTTAAAACACCAGATGTGTTGTTATAAGCTAAACTTCCTCCTCCTCCACTATCAGTTACAGAGATAGCTGCTCTAGCTCTGGCATCTGTGAAGTAAAGATTCGTATTTTCAGCTAAATCTGCAGATGTATTGCCACCGAAATCTAGCTTATCCGCAGAAGTATTTAACTCTTGGAATAAGCCACCAACAATGACAAGGGACTTTCTTGTTGCCATCCTTTACCTTAAATCAATTCATCAAGCAGGCTTAAATGAACCGTTGATTTTATCTATCTATCCTACTATCACTACCGTTTAACCAACCTCCATAGGTGGTTCAATTTTTATAGCTAAAGAAGCAGGAGTGATAGCCTCTCCTACACGAGTTATGAAATGTCCATCTGTACTAGGAGCTGTCGTCGTAATAGAACCAACACCTAAATAATATAGTTCCCCAGCATCTAAACCAGACGTTGTTAATACTCCTAAAGTAATACATCTAGTATTTTCTCCTGTGTTCTTCGAGGTTTGAGCAAAACCAACTACACGAGCTTGATCAACTGTTCCTTGAGATGTTGCAATACCAACTTTTCCATCACTACTTCGAGAATATAAAGGTTGTCCTTGAGTGACGTTTTCAAATGCCAGTGCTTCAAAACCAGCAACAGAATAGACTGTTTTACCAGCCAAAGTATCCTTTAAATCTACAAGTGCCTCTGTGAAACCCTGAGAATTAGGAGCATATGGAGAATAATTACTTGTACCAGACATTATGATTGAATAAGTACAGGTGGTTCAACATAAATACTAAATACACTTGTAGTAGCTCCCTCTCCTACTCTCGTAACGGCTTTCCCTGCTCCTGAAGGTGCTGTTGTTGTTATTTCACCTGCGGTTGTAGCACTTAAGAAATAAGTGTCTCCTGGGTCGATTGTAGATGGCATTGTTTTAATACCAGCAACTAAAACCTTTACTTGACCACCTGAAGATACCGTTGAATCAGCAAAACCGACAACTTGAGCGTTTTCAAGTGTTCCATCTGCTGCACTTGCTTTCCCTACCTTCCCATCAGAAGATCTCATGTATAAAGCGTCTCCATTTGCGACATCTTGAAAAGTTGTGACATCAAAACCAACACGAGCTGGAGAAAAAACAGGAAAACCGTCTTTTAAATCAATTATTGCGTCTACTAGACCTCGATAATTAGGTTCATACGGTTGTCTTGTCATTGTAAATTCATTAGCAGTCATTAAATCAACTAAAACTGCTACTGCACCCTCTAAATTGGGTTCATATCCTGTTGCCATGTATTTAACCGTTACTATTTAATATTTTAAATTGTAAACTCTCGTAGAATAAAGAAAAAAGGTAAGAAATTGGAACCAGAAGTCATTGCTGCTGTTATTTCAGGAAGCGTAGGGGCTTTTTTAGGCTTAACACGAGCATTAAGTAACTTTAATAGAAAATTAGATAAAAGATTTGACTCTTTAGAACGTGATATTGACAATTTAAACAATAAAGTTGTCTGTGATTACGTTTTGAAAGAAGATTTCTTACGAGAAATGCAAGCAGTACACACTAAATTAGATAGAATCTTAGATCATCTACTAAGTCACCATTAAACAGCTACCCATGTAGTCGTAGCAAGGTTATATATGTAGAGTGCGCTTGTAGATTCATTATAATGAAGCATTCCATCTACAGGACTTGATGGATAACCTGCACCTTTAGAAACAACGGCTTTAGGAATTTGCCAAGCTGAACCATCATATATCTTATATAAAGGAACATTTGTTGTATCTAACCAAGATTCCCCTTTAGATAAAGATGCATAACCAGCAGCAGAGCTATTTGGTGCAGAAGATCCAATTGAAATTGGTCCTGCTTTTATTAATTTTGTTGAAGGAGAAGCTGTATTATCAATGAAAAAGAGTCCAGGCTCATCTGCATGATAATTAATAGCCAACTCAGCAGCACCCAAACGGGTAGGGTAAGGGCGGTCTTGTAATACACTAGAACGACGAGAAAGAATTTGTACAGCCATATTTTAAGTTTAATTCAAATATTGATTAGTATCAATAAGAGTATCTTGAGAAGTTAAAGGTGAATAAGTACTGCAATCAATTGTACTAACAGAATTGGAAGCTTCTGTAGGAGTTCCATTAAGATATTCTCCTGCATCTATCACTCCAGATTCAAAATCTTCTGTATATTCATCTAAAGGCTTATTAATAATACCTATTTTTATATCTTGTAACAAAGTAGGTACTTGATTAAATAATTTATTAACTAAAGTAACCATCCTATTAGTCTTATTAGCCTGCTTACCACTTCTACTTAATCTTCCTTCTTCATTCCTACGTATTTGATCCGTAAGAGTCATACTTAATATAGATGGATCGAAATCAGCTACAGATTGTGCATTACCAAAACTACCTTTTATTTCTTTTTGACCAGACCATTGAGTAGATTGCCTTCCAAGTAAAGCTAATTCAACAGATGATTGTAGTTTTTCCTTCTCTTTCTCAAAACGCTTTTCAAAACTAATTAAACCATTTCCTACTGGTTTATCATTTGGTTCTAATAACCATTGTTTAACAAAACTATGCTTTTTCAAATTTGTGATAGTGCAATATCCCTCTGTTGGGTTTGAAAAAGGATATACACAATTGAAATATCGATCATCAATTATATTTGTAACTATGTAATCTCCAGATTCAGCACTACCCGAAGTAAATGTAATTTGAACTCTTGTATTAACTTGTAAATTGTGACCTTCGCTTACAAAAAATTCAATATTTGGTCCTACTTGCTGATATTGAGCATATAAATCAATAGGATCATTACCTTCATCATGGTTTAATGCGAACATTGCCGCATAAATATGTTTACACCAACGAAGCTGGTAATACATTAAATTTTGAACAGATGTATCCTTTGTATCTTCGTAATCTGGTAATTTATAAAAATTATTTATAGTAACAAAACCTAAATCTCTAAAAGTACCTGGTATATCTCTTTGATCTTTTATAGTATTATCTTTTTCAAGAACCTGTCCTGGTTTTGTAGATCTTACTGATGTTGTAGGAAAACGCCTTTTAGATAATTCACTGTATAAATCATAACTATCTCGTCTAGAAAAATCTTGACAAGAACACTGCCAACGTAAGTCAGTTGTTAAAAAACGATATCTATTATTACTATCAAAAGATTCAAAACCCCTATGTGCTGGAACTGTAGTAACAGTCTTATTATCAGTAGTGCTTGCACCATAACTATCCTTCCTTTGAAAAATTAATTCTTTAGTAGTTGTATCTATACCAGTAAGTGTATAACCAACGTAATCGTCATATCTTCTACCTCTAATTCTTCTTGTAACAACGTAAGATCCAGCAGATGCACCACTAGCAATTGTCGTTATCTGTAATTGAGTAGCGCTTGTAACTGTAACTACATAAACTCCATCTAATACCTGAAGACCAGATGATGGAGCACCAAAATTAACATAAACACTATTACCAGTAGTTAAACCATGTGCCGAAGAACCATTAAGAGTAACAACACTTCCACTACGAGAATAAGTACCACTAATTCCTATGTCTTTTTCAACGATCCTATCTGTTAAACGTTCTCCTTCTAAAAAAGTTACCTCTGTTGGAAGCCAAGATAAACCTACCCTTGTAGTTGTCCAACGAGAATCTCCAAACGTAGTAGATAGATAATAAATAACATTTCCTGAAGTAGTTAACGATGTAGCAGACACAAAACCAATAACATTATCTGTAACTGCAACAATGGTCGCTGTTTCATCTACACCAGACCCTGTTTGATAATCTACCCAAATACTTTCACCTACTCTTAATCCATGATTAGCTTTAGTGATATAAACAGTAGTACCGTTTTGACTGTAGGTACCGCTTACAGAATTACCTAAATATCTTACTGATCTTATAGGTAATCCTTTATCATAAAAGCTAAATGAGTCAGCATCTCTCATTCCAACTAACTGCTCTCCTAATTCTTGATTAGAAGAAGGAAAAGTAAATATACGTGCAGGAATAAATACTCCAGGAAACTGTTGAAATGAAAAATAAACTCTATAATCTCCTCTCTTTTCTCTTTCCGATGCAGTAGAACCGAAATAAGTTTGAATGGCACTATATAACTCGTACCCACGTCTCCAACGAGACCATAATGAATCAGTATTATAAAAAGAAACCTCCCCTCTTCCTTCTCCTGTAGACCAAGTTTTTTGTGCTCTATTAAATTGAGACTTTTTCCCTAATCCTCTTGAAACATTATCATTAACATTCTTAAAGGAATTAATCCCAAAAGCCATAATAAATATTTAATAAAAACCACCTTGAACATTTATATAAAAACCGTTAGTTAGTGCAGTAGTACCTTCAACAGCTGCATATAGTGCTTGACCTCTTTTTAACATCAAACCACGTTGTTTTGGAGCATGTGCTGTATTAGCACCACCGAAATTAGCACCGGCTTGTACCGTTGGGTGATTTATAAAGGGAAGTACTTGTTGTTGTGTCAAGCTTAATGTGCTGCAATTCTGTCCTGCTGCTTTGGCATAAGCTACAAATAAAGGGAAAAATTGATTAGTATTTGTTACTGTTCCTGTTTCAACAAGATAAAAAGCTATAACAGTATTATCGTAAAAGGATACATTTCCAGTAACTGATCCTTGTGAAGGAATAGTAACTGTAAATGTAGTGTCTGTTACTGCTGATACTGTATGCTCACCATCAATTGGTACTGAACCACTACTCCAAGTAGTGAAGTTTAAATAAACTTTATCTCCTACATGGAAACGATGTACACCTGTTGCAGAAGTAACAACACAACTTGTAGAATTAGCTGCATATGTTCCAGAGAGATAATTCTGACCATTTGCAACTGCTGTATCAGATTCCATAGTATGTCTTAGCCAAATCTCATCAATATATGCACCACTAATAGAAGTATCTGTTAATCCAGAATCACAATCAAAAATCTTTGTAGCATTACCAACAGCTGTTGGTATTAACCCAACACCACTGGTTTGAAAGTTACCGCCACTTGCAGTAGTTAAAAGGGTAGATGAAGTCGCTGGACGATCTACCATTAAAGGTTGTTTATTTGAACTACTACTGGACACGGTTATTTACAGATAGATTTAAAATTATTATAGCAGTGGCTTTATATCAAACCCCATTCTTCCATCTCTCTTTCAGATACAGCTCCTCCTACGTCCCAATCAGCAGGAAATGTCTCCCAATCATTTGGAAAACTTTCCCAATCGTTAGGAAATGTTTCCCATTCTTGACCTGAAGGCATAGTTCTACCTGGACCAATTCCTTGAGGTGCATCTAAAAACCCAGCTTCTGTTATTCTTCCTCTAGAACCTGCCATACGAAAGGGTCTTTGAGTATTAAAACTTCTACTAGTTGCTGCTTGTAATCTTTCGCCAGGTACTCTACTTCTCCATCTATGTGGACGTGCTGAATTCCTATACCCAAGTCGAGTAGTTGGTTTAACAGACATTTTATGCAGCCGCAATACTGAAGGTTACTTCCGCTGCAGTTCCACCAGATTCACTAACAAAGTTTGCACGTAACCACTTAAATGGTTTACCAGTCACATTGTAAAGAGTAGTACCGTTTGATGAAATAGTTTGATTAGCAACAACAGCTATATAATTCGTTCCGTCTATACTTCCTTCTAAATTAACAACTACGTTGGTATTTACACTGGCAACAGTAACCATAAAAGTATAATCCTTTGTAGAGAAAAGATTATTAACAGCTACTTCTAATGCTGTATTAGGATTTGTTGGAGCCGTTAAGGTCTCTGTAAAGCAAATCGTATCTTGAAAATAAGTTATAGCCATGAATTTTTAGTTGACCTATTACTAAGAATAACAGGAAAAGATTTATTAATAATTATCCCACTGATTTCCCATATTGTCTGGGATAGGAGGAAGAGGAGGAATAACTGTAGGCTTCTTCTCTTCTTTTTTAAATGGATTGATATTTTTTAGACCTTCTAATAAGGGACTGACTTTAGTTAACCAATTCTCACTAAGATTAACAGCTTCAGCAGCTTTCTCTTCTAAAGGTGGTTCAGGGTTGTAATCATAATCTTTATACGCACCACTAGTCCATGCACCCCAATCTTTGAGACCTCCTTTACGATCATAAATACCTTTAGCAACTTTTAAATTTGTTAAAGGGTCAAACAATGCTTCATTATTAGGTAAATTATATCTTTTACGTCTTTCTTCTCCTAATAAATAACCAGGTTCATCCAGCATGTTTACTTGCATTAAACCAAAAGAATAATCTGGATATTTAAAATTAGTTGCTCTAGGATTTCCACTTGACTCCGCTTTAATTAAACGAACAATATCACCTATTGTTTCATAGGCATCTGACTTTTCTTCCCATCCTGCTTGTAAAAGAAGATTTCTTAACTCATAATCAGTAAGGTTTTTAATTTCTGACATAATTAACGAAAATTAGTTTCTAAATGAAGTCTGGTACCTACAGCTACATCAGCAGGTCCAGGTAATGCTTGAATAAATTCTGCACCTTCTCTATTAAATCTATACCTAGCTTGTTCAGGATTCCTATAGTTAGGTACATATAAATGTAAAGCTAGACGATCTGTCTCATACAAATAAATACCATTCCAAGTTTTTAAAGTATCTTTGAAATCTGAAGTTGATATATTTCTCTCAACGTCACCAGTAATTGACTCAATTCTACTTCTTGGAGTTGTGTCATTATTAACAGTACCTGTCATATCGGTACGTTTTTCTGCCTCATCACAACGAGTTACCTGTTCAACAATTTTGTCATACCAAAAAGAGTCTTGGACATTATCCATAGCCTCCTCTAATCGTCCTTGATCACCTGCAGGAACTGAAGTTAAGTTATAACCTAAGTGCCAGCGTATCTTAGACTTTATAAACGTATCAAGCTTCATTAACTAGTCCATAAATAAGCCTATATCTAGTTTACGTGTAGTAAGTTCTCCCCACCATCCCCTCTCAACAGGGGCTTAATTTACACGAACGAGGTTTTCTTCAAAAATAGTATCCCAATCAACACGTTTTATTGCTTTCAACTGTTCTAGATTTTGAAATCTTTCCCCTGAACATGACGTTTGTAGATCTTTTATATCTCTAGCAGTTTTTAAACCTACTCCAGGTAAGTGATCTGCTATTTGACGAGCACTGGCAGTATTAATATTTATTCGAGTATCAACAGGAAAAGACTCTCTTGCAGTGGGCTTATCTGGATCAGCTCCTTCTGCCTTTAATTCTGCAGTAAGACGTTCTTCTGTTCTAATCTTCTCGTTAGTAGCATCGATTTGGGGAACTAAATCTTCCTCATCAGCATAGATAACTTCTTCTTCGGCATTTTGACACATTTTTATGCCTTCCCCATGCTGTGAAACAACTTCTAGGAGTTCCCCAGTCTTTTTATACAAATACAACATGTAACGAGGTTTAATTTCTCGTCTATGAGAATAACCCTACTAAACCTAACGAGGATGATTAGGATGAGAATTATTCGTTACATATATAGAAAGTGACAAAATCATAGTGAGGATCAAAAGAACTACAAGCAATGTCATAAGCCACATGGTAAATACCTCAATAATAGACCAATAAAAAAGCGGGTCAAGAAGACCCGCCATTTCAGTAACTATTCCTAAAGAATTATGTATCGTTACCGCCTACTTGAGAAGCGAAATCGATCTTACCTTGAACATCATTCCAAGATACAGCAGCAGCAGGACGTAGATAGTTAATGCGTGCAAGTAAATATGCAGCCTTACTAGCATCAGAGTCATCCTGACTGATGTAAATACCATCACCAGTAATTGTAGTATTGGTAATAGCGTTAACGTTGTAGATCTTGAATGTAGTATCCGCAACAACCTTGTAGAACATGGAGTTAGCGAAATCGGTATTAGCGATTGTGCCACTAACTGTAGTTGTGAAAGGTAGTTTTGCAGCAGTTACAGCAGATGTACCAGCGGCGATAAGACCACTACCGTCAACTGTTAATGAAGCAGAAGCAGCAGCTAACCCGTTTGCCTGAGTAGCAGGTACACCCAAAGGTACACCAGAGTTGTCAGGACCTAGTAGTAGAAGCTCAGTCGCTGTTCCACCAATGCCACAAGTGACAGGAGAAGCAGGGAATGATGGTTCACCACCAGATGGGATATCATCTGCAATTGCAAGTGATGCTCCATAGACGTATGCAGGACGAGTTGCGTCTGCTTGTACAACTAAGGAAGTACGATCATCTCTTACACGATCACCAACACGGCGATCAGGAGAAGGTACGGTAATGCTGAAGCTCTTGTATGAAGCTTTGTCAGCTGCAAGGTTAGATAACTTGACGTAGCCAACTACTTCAAATGCCTCAACACCTGGTAGTCCGTAAACACCTTCATCGTTATAGCCAGAAAGGCTATTTATTTGGTTGCCAGGCTGAAGGATAGCACCGGCTGAAGACTTGTATGTTGCCATTAGTTAGATGCCTCCTTACTCAGATACAGTGAAGGCTGTTGTGATGAAGTCCTTGTTCAAGTTCGCAAAGCCGGCATAAAGTTGCCATATAAGAATGATAAACCTACTAAAGTCATCATTATTATTTATTAGAACTTGAGCGTTTGGACCACCAATACCTACACCTATAGCCTGAGGGCCGAAGAATAGACCAGCAGGGGTTGTATGTGAAACAGCTCCAGCACCGTCATTAATATTGACAGTAATGGACTTGCTTGGGAAGTTGGTAGACTCGAAGAATCTTACTCCTTCAAAGACGAAACCGCTTGGCATGACTGGCTCTCCAGCGACAAACTGAGCTTGTCCGAACTGTCCACCACCATATATAGCTTGGTTAGGTTGGCCTGCACCCATTAACGGCGAACCTTGTCCAGGCATACCAGGGTAGCGAGCAACTTCACGGAAGCCTTGATCTGCACGTAGATCCTTCATGAATGAAGGGTCAGCGATACAACGGTAATATCCGTCCTCGAAAACAGGAACGTGACGCTTACGTAAACTCTTAACTACTTCAAGTAAGTCAGTTTTTACATTGAACTTGAAACGCTCAGAAGCATATTCTGTAGCTGTATAAGTAGTTAGAGTAGTTGAGTTTGTTTTAGCCTTACCATTTGGATAGTAGTATCCACCTTGTGAATCGCTACTTTGTCCTCGTGATTCACTCTTAAATAACTCATCAATGAAGACTCTATCTCTCCATCTTCTGTAATCATCTAAAAGAGTGAGCGATCCAATGCTCTGGTGGAACATGTTTAAGTTCCCAGTATCGAGCAATAGTCGCTGTGCTGTCATCAACGTCTCACGAGCAATTTTGAAAGTGCTAGGGAGGTTGGTGTTGTTTGGATCGGCTGGACCTGTATACTCACGAAGAGATACAAGAACTTTATCCTTAACAATAGACCTGCTGTTTGCTGTACCTATGGTTTGATCCTGAGTACGCTCACGGCTTGTCTTTGTTCCTGGATTGCCGAAGAACCTGTAACGGTCAAGTTGAACCGTTTGTCCAGGTTGTTTCGTGAAGTCATGAACCACTACAGGCTCAGATGCCATCTCCACGATATAAGCTGGGTGGGGCCTATAAAGCTCCGCACCTAACAGCTTCGGAAAATCATTATCAATAAACATTTGGTTATTTCAGCGCAGGTTTGCTGATACCAGAGGAACAAAATCCTCTATTTCTGGAATAGAGATTCCATTATCAATAATTATATCAAAGGTTTATCAATGCCGTTATATAAGTTATGTCTACTTAAGATCTGTTATATGCAGAATAAGGACCTGGAGGTAATGCTCCATTAGGGTGTCCAATGGCTCCCATATTCTGTCCATGAGGCTGTAATGCATTTTGTGAAGGAGGTTGCATTGCCATCAATCTTTCGGCTTCTTGAGCCATTAAAAATGCTTCTAATGCTTTTTGTTCGTCCATTTGGATATTGATAATAAAAAGAGGGGCAGAACTAACTACCCCCTTTATTTAATGGATCACTCCATTACGAGGAGCTTTTGACGGAAGATCTCAGGATTTTGCTGGGCAGCATTTAAATACTTCCACGCATTCTGAGGATCTCTATCTGACGCGCTTCCAAAGCTATTCCAGAAGTCAGTAGGTGTTCCCTTTGCTTGTGGGCTTGGAGGTGCAGGCATTTGAGGTCTCTGTGGGGCAGGTCTCTGGCCAGCAGCAGCTTGAGCAGCAGCTTGTTGTTGTCTAGCTGCAGCAACTTGTTGTGCAGTTGGTGCTGGTCTTCCAGGTGCTTGTGTCGCTGGACGTTGGCCTACTGTGCCACCTGGAGCAGTTCTCGCAGCTTGTGCAGCTTGAGCCTTTGCTACAGGATATGGACCCTGTGGACCGAAAAACTTAGTTGTATAATTTGCAAGGATATTTGGGTTAGTAAGAATTTGCTTATATGCTTTATGCTCAGTATTCAACTGCTTAAGTAAATTAACTCCTTTCTGTAATTGACCAGTAGTCTTAGATAAAGAATCTTCTAGCTTACATGAATAGTCATTAAGAATAGCAGGTGCGTCAGGACCAAAATGATCAACGACTTGAAGACTTGCCTCGCTTATTTTTGGAGCCTGTTGTTGACTCTGAAGAGAAGTTTGGGAAGAGCCGTTGGAGAAGCCCTGGTTGCTGTTGATCCCAGGAGTAGAGGTCGGCGCTACCGCGTTGTTGAATGGGGTTGTTTGTTGGGAAGCGTAACTGCCCTGGCCTACTGCTGGAGTCTGAGTCGATTGTTGACCCTGGAACGGGAACTGGACTGGAGAACTCAGGAGTCCGACGACCTTGTTGAACGCCTCCTTGTATGGATTGTCCTGTTGTGGGGTTGCCTGGGGTGTCTGGTAGCTTGACGGTGTAGGGCTGTATTGGGGTGTCTGTACGCCCATCTGCGCTTGCACTGCTGGTGCTGGTGCCGCCATCGGCTGGGAGGTTGCCACCCATTGGGGAGACGTTCCCACTATTGGTGCCTGTGCCGCTGATTGAGCCACGGGCGCTACCGGAGCCCCGAAGCTGGTCGGCTGGGTCTGGGATACTTGGGGTGCCGATTGGGTCGGAACTGCGATATCGTCCGCCATAGGTTAATTCCTTTTGTAAATTTTCGAGTGTTCTGTATAAGAATGGAGTGAGATCCAATCTTGGGTCCGCAGCCATCGGTAAATTCGGTTGCTGCGGGTGTGGCGTTCTCATCTCTTGATTAGTTAAATCAATGAAAGCAGAGAGCGCTCTTTGTACTTCTCCAACCATTCGGAACGGATAACCAGAGAGCATCCCTGCAATCTCGTCGTCCGTTTTGGAAGGAAATAAGTACTTCAGTGCTTCTATGCTATCAACGCCTAATTCTTGTAAGTTTCTAGTAAAGATAGATTGATTCAATTTATCCTGTGCAGTATCTTCATATACAGGCCCCATCCATCTCCATAACACACTTCTGTCACCATCTGGTGCAAGGCCCACTACTCCATCAGGAATATCACCTGTTTCTAAAACCCCGTCAAGTGCTTGTTTTAACTTCTTCTCATAATTAAATTTACTTTTATCATATTTATCTACTTGTTTCTTATCATTTATATCTTCAGGTAGTACTGGATACTTAATTCCTGAAACAAATGCAAGTGACTTCTTAAATAACTGCTCTTCTTGGAAAATTATTAATTCAAAACACTTACAAATACCATAGGTATAAAGCTGTAAACACTTCTTCTTAGCAGTAGCACTAACACGTCCATAAGCCGATTTAATCTCAGTTGCGGTTACGTTAGAGATACTTAAGTCATCTATACCACCTAGAGCAAGACGTAATTCACTACGTAGCTGTTCAGCATACCTAGCTTGGTCAGTACTAACAGCATCTGGAGTAATGAATCCAACTCTGTCTGAAGGCTCTAAGTTCGCAATAACACGAGGTACTCTCATGCCACTACCAGGTCTTCCTATGTAACCAGGCTGAGTCCTACTTGTAGGATCTTGTTTATACGTAGAACTAGAAAGGTTGAAATCAGATTGAAATCCAGATTGACTTGAAATACTAGGACGTTGTACTTCACCATCTGCAGCACTTTCAACAATATCTTGCTTAGGTCGAGAAGATAATAAAGTCGGATTACCAAAGAATGATAGGTTTGCTCTGATGTTTTTAACCATCTCATCATGAGCGATTATCTGATTAGCTAACCACTCAAATTCTCCTGTACCTTCTGTACCAAATGCATCAGGATTATTAAAAACTTCTACACAAGGAATAAATTCCATTGTGTTCTCTACTATCTTCTTATCTAACATTCCTACTTCGCTATATTCTTGCTCAAACGTTATTTCTTGTTCACTATGAAACTCTTCTATTTCAGTAGGAGTAATACGTAAACGCATATAACGCTTATCAGTATTAGTCGATAAGTTTGCATTTATCCCTTTCTTCTTTTTAACTTTATAAGGGTAGATGATAATTACTTCTTCTAAATCCCCCTCTGGTGTGTAATACGTCCTATATGCATCTTTATCAAACCAATAGATACGATACGTTTTTCTTGAAGGTCTTATATAAAATAAACCTTTACCATAAGCTAAAAATCTATCCCAAATAGAATCTAATCTTGCATCTAACTTATTAAACTTAATTACCTGTTGAATAAAATCAAAACGTTGCGTACCTAAATTATCTTGTTCAGGAAAGAATTCAACTCCTTGCCTTATCCCAAACATCTTCATTTGAGATAAATGGGCATTAATCAGCATCGTATCTGCTGTGCTATTGCCATCACGGTCTATGACCGCTTTGACCATAGAATCAATTGCAGACTTAGTATTACTATCACTCATGAGTAATTAAGATTTAATCTATTCTTCAATGGTGTAACCAGCGTGAAGACGAACGAGAGTAAGAGTATCTCCTTCCACTTCGACAGTAAATCTCTCACTAGGTTGAAGAGACATGTCATGGCAGAGTTCATCAGAAAGCGGAATGACGACAGAACCGTAAGCATCCTGCTCAATTTCTATAACTGGATAACTAGTAGACATTGAAAGTTTGTAATTCTAGTTTAAATCGTCAATACTCTAACTCTAGTTTTCCTCTGGTCATTAATCCATTGCATAACCAAACGAGAGCATCAACACAGTCATCATGGGAACTAACACCGAAATTTATAATCTCATCTTTTAAAGGACCAAACCTACGATATTTATTAAATATGATTTTTCTTTGCTCAAAAAGCCCCATAATGCCTCTGAAACGTGCAACTTTATCTCCTCTGAATCCTTTTACTGCATGCCATAAAACATTGTAAAGACCATGCTCACCTTGACATATCCTTTTGAAATCAGCTTCTAATGATGCCTGATATGCAACAGCTTCAGACCAAACATGTATAGAACTTCCTGTTGGAAAATAATTTGTTCCATCTTTATGAACAACTCCCCATTCTTCCATCATTTCCATTAAAGCTTCTAATTTTTCTAGATTCCCCATTATCCTTAGCCTTTTACAATCAATAATATGAATTTTGTCTCCTACTCTTCCTCCCATAACAAAAACAGTGAAATCATTCTGTTCTCTTACTCCTGCTGATAAATCAACTCCTATTCCCATTGAATCAAATTCAGTTGCTATCGAACCTTTTACTATTAAATCTGGTGATAGAGATAACTCACTTGTTTGAACGATCTGATTCTGATACTGAAAACTAAATGCAACTGGAGCTTGTCTTCTCCTATCTCGTAAATACTCTAAAGACCACATTTCTGGCCAATATGAAATCTCTTCCCCGTTCTTATCAACAGTAATAGCAGATTGTACTATCTGAACCCAATCATTTGATCTAGTAAAAGTACTTTGATGTATATCATCATGACGAAATCGAGTTCCTAAACAAATAGCTCTTCCACCTTCAAACATAGTTGGAACAATAACTGAATTCCAGTTATCTTCCATTGCCTGACGTATATCTCTATTTTTAATATCATCAGCACTTTTGATAGCGTCATCAATAATACAAAGATGTGAACGTTTAGATGTCACAGCACCTTTCAATCCTGCACAACAAACAGTAAATTCTTCTTCACCAGTAGATTTAATTCCTGCAAATTTCCAATCAATACTCCAATACTCATTTGAATTAATTCCTTTAGCTATTTTCACCATAGGGAATATTTCTCTATACGTTTTACTCTCCTCTATGATTCTTTTAATTGCTGCACTCTTAGGTCTTGCAACATCAACCGTATATGAAATATATAAAACTTTTAATGGTTGTTTATTTACAGCATGAATTCCTACAGACCAAGCTGTATACAGACCTAAAATTGTTGACTTAGCACTTCCTCGTGGAGCTAAAATATCGATATTTGGTCCACCTATTCCAACTAAACACTCACTGTCATCTCCGGTGCATAAATAACGATGCCATTCTTTATGATGAGTTGCTGGAGGTTTATCACCAACAACATCACAGAAATATGCAAAATCTGTTCTAGCTTTCTCAACATCTACGGAAGATGTTTTTTTAACAACTTGTTGTTTAGCAGCGGCTCTCGCAGTTCTGCGATAAACGCTATAAATACTTGTACCTGCCATGCACGTAGCATAGCCTAAGAATTTCTAACTTTCTTCCTGTAATATCTTTGTCCAAACTGCCATAGATGCTTCTTGTAATGGTCCTTCAATTGGATCATCTCTAAAAATAGATAACATCTCACGTAATCCTCTATCTGCACCAGCAAGTATTAAACCTTGTTTATCCATAAGTAACTTTGCATCATCTAATTGTTTAATTGCTCCTCTCAATTCCTTTTGTAACATTGCAATCCTTGCAGCTCCCATATCTTGCTTAACTAAACCCATCTTTATACCTTCTCTTAAATTCGCAATATCTTCTTGCATTGCATCTATTTCTGTCTCTAAGACAATACGGAAATTTCTTTTTTTAAATTTCTTTTGAGACCATTTATCACAATCAACAATACTTCCTGTATAGCCAAGAAATCTTGCGTAAATATAAATCAGTGTAGGTGTAGAAGTATTTTTACAAAAAGCTAAAAAACATTCTCTATCTTTAGAAGTTAAAGATTCTAACCAATCAGTAAGCCCTTGCTGCACGTTGACCCTGTTCGTAGTCTGTATTCTCTTTATAGCGACGGAACTGCTCTCTTTGCAACTCAGTTGTTCTTAACTCCTCTCCTGCAACTCTTTGACCTGCTCTGCTCTGTGCTCCCTCTTCTGCTGTCCGGCCTCTATCTTCTTGTCCTAAAACTCTCATCCCTGCACGTTCTTGCGCTCCTCTTTCAGCGGCAATTCCTCTTTCTTCTTGTCCTTCAACTCTTGCAGTAGCACGATTCTGTGATCCTTGCTCTGCAAAGCCTGCACGTTCCTCCTGTCCACCAACTCTTGCAAGCGCTCTGTCTTGAGCACCTCCTTCCGCTTTAGTTGCTCTATCTTGTTCTCCAGAAACTGTTCTAGCAGCTCTATCTTGCTCTCCTAAAGTCTCATATCCCATACGAGTCTCTTGTCCTAATGCCTGACCTTTTCTAATGTCTTGCGTAGTGTAAAACTCTTTTTGTATTGCGTCGATTTCTGAACCTAATTTCATCATATATTCATTCTGTTGCTGAAGTGACTGATTATATGCTGCCCATGTGGCAGGAGTCATATCAGGTGTCGCTTGTACATTTAAGTCTTGTGGTTCCCAATCAAATGAACTTTTTGCAAACTCATTGTTTTCAGTATTGTTTTTCCAAGTATCTAATGGTGAGCTTGCTAGTGACATGTAATCTAATCCTGCCATTTTAAATTATTTTCTGATCTCTTTATTTTACTAGTAATTAACTAAAAGCTAAACCATACGGAAATTTATAAGATTTGCTTGTGGAGAGGCTGATGCAGCTAAAGCAGCTGTTGCCTCTGCTTGTGTCTTAGCAATATTAGCTGCTGATGCTAATCTCTTCTGTCTCCCTATTTGATTATCTGCAAGTTCCTTTGCATAAGCTAAGTCAAAATCTCCAACCTGTTGAAGCTGGTTCTTAAGAATCTCCTGATTTACTGCAGCATCTCTTACTAACTGCTCTCTATTTACATTTGCTTGCGTAACCCCTGCTGATTGTAAAACATTCAAAGTATCTACTAAATCACCTAATGGGTTTCCAGTCAATATTTCATTATTGTATGCATTCACAGCAGTTTGATAAGCTTCCGAATCAAACTTTTCTGTTTCTTTAGGAGCTTTCCTTCCATATCCAGATCTACCATGTTCTCCACCAAATAAATTACCTTCTTGATCAAAATCCCAAATACCAAAAGTACCTAAATCAGCAATACCTGCAAGTACTCCACCTAATCCCGTTGGCCTATCTTGTCCAACTAAAACATTTCCTTTATTTAAACCACTACCTCTTTCTTGTGTCGCTGCTCCTTCAGGAATCTTGAGTTCTTCAGTTGTGTAATCTTCTACACGTGGCTTACTTATGTTTGCATTCCTCTTCACATACCCATAATCAGTTATCGTTCCACGCCTCGAAGGAAAAATGTTATCTAATAATTTATCTACTGCATTTTTTTTAACAGTCTCAAGGACCGTTTCGACTGAACCTTTAGGTTCAAAATATACCGAAGCTGGTGTCTCTACTTTATATGCTGTCCTTTCTGGAACAATATCTTCAGTTTTAATACCTTCTAAAAGAGGTAGTAGACGTAATAATTCTTCCATATTAAGTGTATTGGAATTGAGAAACTAATGCGTTACTAGCTCCTTGAGCAGCTGACTGACCCATATTAAATGCAGCCTCTTGAGCCCTTCTTCTCATTGATGCGTTAGTAGCTATATTCTCTCGAATACCTGCAGCAGCAATTGCTCTTGCAAACTCATCTCTCTTAGCTTGTTCTGAGTATTTACGTTCTGTAGGTAAAATCACATTCATCATGTCTCGTGTTAACTCTGCAGATTTCATACCCTCAAGACGACGTGCGCCAGAAACTCCTCCTGGAGAAACAACGCCTAAAGGATTACCACCAGCAGGAGCTATGTTTCCATAAGGACCTGTTCCTGGAGGAAGTGGAGTTCCATACATTGGCTCCCCTGTTACATGATTATAACCAAGAAGACCTACTGCACCTTGTCCTGCTCCACCTATACCTCTACCTATACCTCTACCTATTCCTCCTACTATTCCAGCTCCAGGTATACCCATACCTCCTCCTCCGTAACCTCCGTATCCAGCATATCCACCTTGATTACCTCCGCCTAATACTCCACCTGGTTG
>Ga0310344_10000553_pt1 | contig 29399 bp, 26 predicted proteins | sample HC15DNA20200_MG_FD_203801 | JGI IMG/M metagenome (GOLD analysis project Ga0310344, IMG submission 203801) | Marine microbial communities from station ALOHA, North Pacific Subtropical Gyre - HC15-DNA-20-200_MG | ecosystem: Environmental > Aquatic > Marine > Oceanic | place: Pacific Ocean: North...
CGGTATCGACAAAAAGCTATCCCCGGATAGCTTCGTCAAAGCCTAAGATGGGAAACGAATATCGTTCCACTTAGGGCAGCGTTCCTCGCCAGATCCCCTCATAATCTAGCTCCGCGTCATAGACCAACACGGCGTCGAGATTCATGCGATCAAAACCCGTTACCTCATATAATGCTTCAATCGCTAGGTCACTGTTCATCTCTAAATCAATGAATCGATCCTGCAATTCAGTAATACTCATTAATGACGTTAACACCTGCGCAGTTTGCATCAGTCCCTCATCGCGAGTGCCGGAAACTACCATTACCTGATTGCTACCTGGACCCGGGAAGAGAGATAACAAACCGTAGTCTCTATAGTTCGGTCGGTCTGCACGCGGAATCCCTGCCCCGCTGGTATACAACGTCCTATTCTCAGTAACTAACAACTCGTCAAACGTATCACCAAGCTGCAGTCCGGAAGACGCAAATACAAACTCCATTAACTTGTCCAACGCGCTGATATAGCCAATATAGATAATATGATTATCCCGCAAATCAGCGACGCTGAGCTCTGACATCGGCGTGATACGAACAGGCTTATCGGAACGGTAAACGATACGCAGAACGTCCTTCAATGCGGACGCGCTAGCGTCTGGTATATAAGTCAGATCAAGATTGAGGTAAGACTCTATTAGCTCGGGCTCGTAAACGAACCGATTGTCAAGGTCGTCCGCAGAGTTAATAGAAAAATCGCGCACTAGCCGCTCTACATTCCCGAACTGATCCAACTCACCGAAAATATAGTAATCACCAACAACGATTAGAAAAGGCAAGTCATCATCAAAAAAACGGCTCCAAATAGACGAGCTGGCAATCTCGTCATACATAGTCTGTACCGACGTGTCGCCACGTCCGATCATTACCAACACCGCTAGGTTTATACACAACGCCGCAATGAGAGCGGCTACCCAGATCGGTGGCGCTCGATTGACATGTTTCATAGCCATTGAGGCATCTTCTACGGACGTGACTGTGAGGCGGTACTCACCCTTTGGAAGAACGAGTCGGTAACCACTCTCCTGACCCGAATAATATTTATCCAATTTTTGGCGTAAATTATGAACATAAACTCGGACTAAAGAATCCTGGTTAGAGTCGAAATCGCTACCTTTACCAAATACCTCAGAAGCAATTTCCAGCTCCTTAGGTACGCGGTCATTAACAGAACAAACGGCTAAATACTCCAGCAGACGGACATAGGATCTCGAACGGCCGAGAATACCGGGCCGTGATAATTTCTCAACCTCTTGATTTATTAGCTCTTTTTTATTCATATCCCAATAGTTTTAACTAATCTCGGTGATAAATCGGGCACCATAACTGAATTTTAACAGTTAATAAACTGATTCTAATTGCCTGTTTTAAGAGAGATTATTTATAGTTATCGACAATAGATAAGGTAGAGGCAAACTAACAAGTGACCTCGAGTAAGAACAACACGTTACTTTCCCAATATTGAAGCAGACCAACGGCTGCATAGGATAGTCGTTTATCAGATTTAAGTGTTAGATTTGAGGATAGGTTCCACCTGACTATAGACATGAACCGCAGATAAAATAACTATGGTGAAATTCTTATTCCTTCTCCATCGCTACCTGGGCATAGCGCTCGGGCTGATCATATCGCTGTGGTGCTTATCGGGCTTCGTAATGATGTACGTCCAGTTCCCGGACTTAACGAACGAAAATCAGTTACAGGGCCTCAACGACCTCGACCTATCCTCATGCTGCGTTCTACCCAACGACTTCAGTGATATCCCTATCGACCGATTTCGCATCGAGATGATGGCTGAACGTCCTATCCTACGACTTTCATCAGGCCTTTATCAATACATCATCGATATCACAAACGGCGAATACCTTACCAACATCGACGAAGAAACTGGATATGCAGTTGCGGGGACTTTTGCTAACAATATGGGAATCTCAGGCACTATAAAACTCCTCGGCACGATTGATCACGACCAATGGACCATCTACGGCGGCCTTAACCCTAATAGACCACTACTTCATTATAGATCGACCGACAATAGCGCAACGGAGTGGTATATCTCGCGTATCAACGGGGAAGTCATCCAGATGACTACCGCTCGTGAGCGATTCTGGAATTGGGCGGGCTCTGTCGTACATTGGATTTATCCAACGATCCTCAGACAACACACGGGAGCCTGGACACAAGTCATCATTGGACTAAGCGTACTCGGATTGTTTCTAACAGTAATTGGTATTTATATCGGACTCCGGCAGTTCAAAGATCGACGCAGTGGCCGGCTATCGCCTTACCGCGGTGTAATGCTTTGGCATCACTACACTGGGCTCGTTTTCGGAATTCTGACACTGACATGGTTATTCAGTGGCCTCTTATCTATCAACCCCTGGGGGACATTCGAGGGTCGGAGTTTTAGTAGTGAGGTAGCAAGAATCCGTGGCGGTACTATGGGATTTTATCAAGCTCGAGATTTAATTAATAATCTGGCTCTGGACAATCTCCCATCACGCACAGTGCGCCTAGAGGGAGGCCTGTTGAATGGTGAGCCTTATTTACTCGCATGGAGATCCGACGGTACAAACACAAGACTCAATCAACGTACGCTAAATCCTAATCCACTTACGGAACCCTTGTTTAGAACGCTCGCTGCACGCGTCAGACCGGATGCGGCAATCAGGAGTCAGGGTTGGATTTCCGAGGGTGACGCATACTACTACAGCCATCACGACGAAAAACTCTTCCCCGTATATCGTATCCACTATGAGGATGGCGAACGGATCTATCTAAACAGTATTAGCGGTCAATTATCTTTCGCCGTCGACAAAAACCGGCAATGGTCTCGTTGGCTATTTCTAGGCCTCCATCGAGGCGATCTGTCCGAACTCATCCGGTCTCGGCCACTATGGGATCTAATATTGCTACCGTTACTCGCCGGCGTGACGCTGGGCGCATTGACTGGTACCTGGATGGGATTAAGACGTTTACTACGTTAACGTTACGCTATCGAATATAACCAGCGCTAGGTCACAAAAAAACAAATACTATGCATAGAGCAACGTAAGCAACAGTATAGAGATATCAATACGTGAGGCTATCCTGCTCAGAACTCACTCGACCAGTCGCGTTGTTCCAAGAGTGTCCTTAGTCTGTCTAAGAAGGCCGCCGAATAGGCACCATCAATCGCGCGATGATCAAATGACTGAGAGAGCACACCGATAGGTCTAACTCCGATAGAATCGCCATCCTGCCCTTCAATAACTACAGGCTGTTTTTTTATAGCGTCAACCGACAATATAGCGACCTGGGGCTGATTGATGATCGGTGCCGTCATCAAGGTTCCGAAAGATCCGTTATTGGAAAGCGTATATGTACCACCCGATAGATCGTCAGGCCCGAGAGAACCATCACGCGCACGCGCGCTGAGTTCTGCGATACGCCGAGCGAGACCCGAAACGGTCAAATCGCCGGCATTGTGAATCACCGGCGCGACAAGCCCTTCGAGACCCAAAGCGACCGCGAATGACAAATGTATAGAGCTGTGGATAACAAGAGATTCATCATCCACACTTGCGTTAATACGAGGAAAATCGCGAATCGCTATACACGTCGCGCGCGCAATAAACGGCAAATACGTCAGGGAGAATCCATTATCTTTCTTCCACGAATCGCGCAGCCCGAGCCGCGCGCGGTCAACACTACTAAAATCGACCTCCGTTGCCTGGAAAACATGCGGACTGGTCGCCTTCGAACGAACCATGTGCTCGGCCGTCAGGCGACGAACCCGATCAAACGGAACACGCTCGCCATCGGAAGACTGAGTCGCGATAGGCTGCGGTGCAGTTGCTGTCTGCGCAGTGACCGAAACAGCCGTAGCTCCAGACTCCGCAAACGCGAGCACGTCATTACGCGTAATACGACCGTCCCGCCCTGAACCCGTTATCTGGTGAGGGTCTAACTTGTGCTCTGCGAGTAGTCGGCGTACCACTGGTGATAATCGTAAACGCTTATCCGGATCGACGACCTTTAGTACCGGCGGAGTCTGGGACACTCCTGTAGGTTGATGAGTTTGTTTCGCTGGCTCTTGCGAAGCTATAGCGGTGGGAGTGACGATCTCAGCTTGTGCTATAACCGGATCGGCTTTATCCCCGTCGGTCCCATTAATAATCGCAAGCACGACACCGACATCTACGGTCTCGTTTTCTTCGACATGAATCGACGTAATAGTCCCCGACTCCGGCGCCGGAACTTCGATCGCAGCTTTATCCGTCTCAACATCGAGAAGAATCTCATCCTTCTCAACCTTATCACCAACCTTCTTGTGCCAGGCCGCTATCGTGCCTTCAGCTACTGTCTCTCCCAACTGGGGCATGAGAATCTTCATAGCAGTCCCACTCAATCTACCAGCTGCTGCGCAGCCGCAACGATCCGCGCCGGACTCGGCAACATCGCATCTTCAAGTGCGTCAGCAGCGGCCAAAGGAATATGCGGTGTAGTAACACGAACGACAGGACCGTCCAGATCCCAAAACAATTCCTCAGCCACAATCGACGCGATTTCTGCGCCCCAACCACAAAGCCGCGGGTTCTCTTCAACCGTGATGAGTCGACCGGTTTTGCTTACCTCATCGAGAATCGTTTTCGTGTCGAGAGGTACCAATGAACGAACATCCACCACGGTCGCCGAGATACCATGCTCCTGCTCCAGGATATCCGCAGCCTTTTCCGCCCTAGGCACCATCGCGGCGAGTGCGGCGATTGTGACGTCGCTACCAGATCGAACAATCCGCGCCTCACCTAGCGGCACGATATGTTCATCCTCCGGAACATCCCCTTTGACTGCGTATAGAGATTTCTGCTCGAAAAAAAGTACCGGATCTGGATCCCGAATCGATGCAGCCAGTAGTCCCTTGACATCGGCGGGACTAGCCGGCGCGACAACCTTGAGGCCTGGGATGGCCATAGCCCAGTTCTCGATACTTTGAGAATGCTGAGCGCCAAATCGGCTACCACCACCATTAGCGCTTCTAATAACCAATGGGAAGCTACACTGACCATCCGCCATGTAACGCGTCTTAGCAATTTGATTCGCGACAAGATCCCAACACACAGCGAAGAAATCAGAGAACATGATCTCAGCAATCGGTCTTAACCCTGTCATCGATGCGCCCATGGCTGCACCAATGATCGCCTGCTCAGAAATCGGCGTATCACGGACACGATCCGCGCCGAATTCATCTAACAAACCAAAGGTTGTCTTAAACACGCCGCCGGCCGCCGCTACATCCTCCCCAAGCAATACGACGTTCTTATCGAGCCGCATCTCTTGCGCGATACCGGCGTTAACGGCTTCTCTATAGGTTAATTCCGCCATGTAGCGCTCCCATCGGCCCACACATCAATATAAGCAATATCTTCTGGCGGCGGACTACTATTACGCGCTGTTTCAGTTGCTTCATCGACCATCGCCTCAGTCTCAGCCTCGATCGCTTCAAGACTAGCCTCTTTGAGACCGGCCTCCAATAACCGCTCGCGGTAACTCGGAAGCGGGTCCTTCTTCATCCACTCAGCAACCTCTTCCTCAGGTCTATATTTACCAGGATCAGCCCGAGAATGCCCACCGTGACGGTAAGTTTTAGCTTCAATCAGACTCGGACCCTCGCCATTTCGCGCCTTAGCGAACGCCCGAAGCGCAGTCTCGTACACTATATCCACGTCGTTACCATCGATCATAATCGGTTCAAGGCCATAAGCCATTGCACGATCAGCTGCAGGATTCTCGACAGCAGTCACATCGCTGATAGCCGTGTATTCCATATAACGATTGTTTTCGCAAACGAAAATAACCGGTAACTTCCATATCACAGCAAAATTCAATGCCTCGTGGAATGCTCCGATATTCGTTGTACCATCTCCAAAGAAACAAACCGTGACCTGGTCAGTACCGCGGTACTGAGCCGACCACGCGGCACCCGCAGCAATCGGCAAGTGGGCACCAATGATTGCGTATGAACCCAGCGCACCGTGTTCCATGCTCATCAGATGCATAGAGCCACCTTTACCTCTTAACAAGCCGCACTCCCGCCCCATCAGTTCGCCAAGAATCGAGGTCATTGTCACACCACGCACATAGGTATGATTATGGCCGCGGTAGGTACAGAACGTGTAGTCATCCTCTCGCATCGCAACACCAAAACCTGCGGCAACCGCCTCCTGACCCAAGGCTAGATGGCTCGTGCCTTTGACAAGGTTTTGCATAAACAAGTCGTACGCCCGTTGCTCGAGCATACGGCATTCAAGCATCTTGCGATAAAGTGTGAGACGCGTCTCAGAGTCAAGCACTGTAGATGTGCCTTTATTCATAAAATATCATCCAGTGAGAATCAGCCGTTAACCTCGACGAGGCTGAATTGAACCAATCAATTAAAAATAAAACTGAGCGAGGAAGAAATTATCGAAATGCTCTCGCCTTAATCAAGCGTATGATAATCGTTTACTTATCGCTATCCCAGCCCTTAGAACAAAAGAATTCTCTTCAACTCGCTCAGTAAAACACCCTAAATCTTAGCAACCATCTGATTTTTTTAAAAAACTACACTTAAAAACTTTCATTTTTTGTACGGCAAAAATCTAGACGGTATTTTTACCAAGCGTTCCGCCTTCCGGAGGCCCTCAATACACAGATAGAAACAAGTATAATTACTTGTCGGGAACGGTTGTTGATAACACGGGTTATCTGGACGTTGCAGTTTCCTAAAGTCGCTTTCAAGGTAGACACATTCGCTACTGAAACTGAAATCAACACTTAATTTCAATCATCATAAATAGATCTTTTGTTCCCATGGATTCACCGGAAACTTTAAAAACGGCGCTACCTCAGCTCGATTATCAACGAATATGTATGGGACTCGATCTTAAACAGTTAGCAGATGCGTGTCGCGACTGGGGCTTTTTTGAGCTAATCAATCACCCTCTTTCAACAAATATTTGCGAAGACTTACTTAATCAAATGAAAATATTTTTTTCATTGCCTCTTAGCGAAAAAAAAACCGTTGAACGCACCTCCGATAATCACTGGGGCTTTTATGATCGAGAACTGACGAAAAATGCAAGAGATTGGAAACAGATTTTTGATACTGGGCACGAACACGACTTCTGTATTCCACAATGGCCAACACAACATCCGGATTTTCGGATTGTTACTTTAGCGTACTACACTGAATGCGAAAGGATCGCGATCGAGCTGATAAGGTCGCTGGGACGCACATTAGATACTAATAGCAGCAATCTTGCAGACAATTTTAAAAATCACAGCAGTTATCTGCGATTAAACTACTATCCTTTATGTAAAAACCCAGCATCCCCTCAAAGCCCAACCATACCTTCCGCTGGCGAACTGGGTGTTGGTCATCATACAGATTCTGGGGCGATAACCCTATTACTACAGGACGGTCGTCAAGGTCTACAAATAGAACACGGTGGCGCTTGGCGCACAGTATCAACAGGGGAAGCTAGCTTAGTTGTCAATATTGGAGACGTTGTTCAAGTATGGTCGAATGATCGTTACAAGGCCCCACTCCACCGTGTACTCGCGAGCGACCAACACGTTAGGTATAGCGCTCCATTTTTCCTGAACCCATCGTTCAATACCTCTTATTCTCCACTACCATCAGTCGTCGGAGCAGGGAAAGCTCACTATCGCCCAATAAAATGGGGCGAATTCAGAAAACAACGAGCTGCCGGTGACTACGCTAATTACGGCAAAGAAATTCAAATTGATGACTTTCGAATCAGTGATCCGTAGCGTAAATCTTCTATTTAATCGCGAGGATCAAGTACCGCGTCAAGATGACTGTCAGAAAACGGAGCCGAGCACCGCGACACGATTACCATAACAACGACACCGGATAATCCGGCTAATGTCGCAGCGGAATAAGGACTAGCCGCATTAAAGGAAAACCATATAGCAAATACTTCTAGACTCGTACCAGCAAACCACTCGCTCGAAATAAATCCCGAGTGGATCAAGATAAAAAGTACGGCTCCAGTCCAGAACCCGGCTAGTGCCCCAGCACGACTCACACCCCGCCAAACTGAGCCAACTACTAATGGGCCCATGAGCGCAGCAGTAAACCCACCAACCCCAGCCCAAACAAGTAACACGATATTCATATCAATAACAAACCAAGCAAGCGCTGCCGATCCCATAATCGTTAGCGCTGTAACGATTCGGCTGATGACTAGGACGTTGCGATCGAGCACAGCCTCTTCCTGATCAGAATGAAGGCGCGGTGCAACGCTGCGCCGATAAATGTCGTTGGCGAATACTTGCGAAGTCGAGATAACTAGCCCATCAGCTGTCGACATAACAGCTGAAAGTATGCCGACACCGAGTAACGCAGCTATCCAGGTCGGAAACATCTCAATAAATAATGCGGGTAACGCTGTATTTACCCCGCCACCTTCGAGTAGTAGGCTATCTCCGAAAACGCCACGGGCTAGCGCACCACCCAAAGTGATTGCAGGTAATATCAAACCAAAGGTGAAGGCCATGATCAGAAATCGCCACTGACTACGTTGATCCCTAAGCGCCCAAAGCTTATTGCCAATGTGCGGCAATAACCCCAAAGGTATATGCGCTACTACAACACTAAAATAACTCCAAACCGATGCCGTAATTGCCATCCCAGGATGAAAATTCTGCACTAATAGCTCGTCTTGGGAACGGAGATTGTCGAGTAGATTACCAAGCCCGCCATTACCGGTACCGAGCAGAAACATTGCGAGAATTGCTAGTGCGAGCAACACCATGAGCATCCCTTGTGCACTGTCAGTCAAAATGTCTGCATGAGCACCGCCAAAGGTGATATAGCCAAGCAATACGATAGTGGTTATAGCTAGCGCGCTAAACTTTGACAAACCTAACATCATCTCGAACATAACAAGGCCGGCAACTAACTGGCCGGCCAAATAAAACAACAGTATTAATGAAAATATAGCCGCCGAAATGCGTAGACCTTCCGATTGATAACGCTCTCCAAGATATTCCGGAATAGATCGCGTCCCAGTCAAGTTACCGTAACGTGAAACAGTTCGCTGCGAGATCAATATGCCGAGGTATATACCAAAGGGATAAAGAAATGCTATCCACAACGTCGATAAGCCATAACTGTATGTTAGATCTGGCAAACCTAAAAATGTCGCGCCACTAGCTGCCGTAGAGGCGAACGCAAGCGCAAGAAGAAACGGTCCATAGCCGCCACGTGCCGTTGCGAAATCATCAGCACCTACGACACGCCTTTTCCCCAGTAAGCCGAAACCAACCATCACGGCTACGTAACCAAATAAAAAGAGCCAGGACCAAGTGTAAAGGCCCATATGGACGATCCTTATAGAGAATTTCTACGCGATCCAAGTCACCTTAGCCCTCAACACGGCCACAGATTTAGTAGAAATTGCGATGATCGGAAAAATATGAAAAGATTCAGGATTAGCGAATATATTGCGCTACTGACAAGAAAGCAAAGTGCAGCCAAGCAATCCTCGCTGCTATCCACACCAATATATCGCGAGTATTCAATAAGGAGATTACAGATGTTAAACGCGGCAATCGCCGGCCTGGGCTGGTGGGGTAGAACTTTGGTTGAGTCGGTCTCTGGCGTCAGCGACGATTTTAGGTTTATTGCTGGTGTCGATCCCTTTGTTTCCGATGAGACGAAAGCCTTTACGGAGCTACACGGGATGGAATTACATACCGACTTTGATGCGGCTCTAGCCGATCCGAAAATCGAGGCCGTCGTGCTAGCCACCCCGCACTCTCTTCATACAGATCAAGTCGTTGCAGCAGCGGAAGCTGGTAAACATGTCCTCTGTGAGAAACCGTTTGCGCTCCACAAAGCTGATGCCGAACGTGCCGTAGCTGCAACACAAAAAGCCGGCGTTACGCTCGGTCTCGACTATAACCGGCGACTGCACCCAGAAATGACGAAATTGCGAGAGCGCATTAATTCTGGGGATCTCGGCACCATCCTACACGTCGAAGCAAATATGACCTTCCCGAACGCACTGTTCCTTAAGGGAGATGCCTGGCGTGCTGACCGTAACGAGGCACCCTGTGGGGGGCTAACGCCGTTAGGTATACACGCTATCGACGGCATGATCGACCTTTGCGGTGAAATAGACGAACTGTACTGTCAAAGCTTTCGTCGTGTAGTTGAAATCGATGCCGACGACACAACGTCAATCCTATTCCGAATGAAGGATGGTATGTCTGGCTATCTCGGGACGATGACCGCAACGGGCGGCGGCTTCAGCTTCCAGGTTTTTGGTTCTAAGGGCTTCGTACGATTAGAAGGTATGACACACATTGCTGGTGCCTCCTCAGAGGAACGCCGCAAGAAATGCTTCGGTACCTGTATATATAAGCCAACCAAAGGAGACGCTGAAGTTTGGCAGGCCGAGGAGGTTGATATCGTTCGCGGTGTGCTAGATGCCTTTGGCCAATCCGTAACTAACGGCACCCCTTATTTCATTCCCGTTGAAGAAATGATTCACGGTGTCGCAGTAACAGAGACTGTTGTAAAGTCTGCAACCTCACACCAAGTAGAAAAAATTGTTTGATATACGAGAGCACTATTTAGACACACAGTAAACCATGAAACTAAAAGAGGTTAGGGAGATAGTATTGTGAGAGCGGGCACACAAGGAATGATGCAGGTTGACTACGAGCAACGCATGGACATGGATCGCATGCGTGAATATCGAGTCAATCGTATAAAACATTACATGGATGAGTTCGATATTGAATGCTTGTTACTCTTTGATACAGGCAATAAACGCTACTCAACTTCTACGGCTGTCTGTTCTCCCGAAATTGACAACATGGGGCGCTACGCGATTATTCCTCGAAATGGCCCACCTCATATATTTGGGTTCGGATCGGAAGTGGCGAACGAAAAGCTTAACTGTCCATGGATCGCTGATTATACGTTCCCCGCACACGGGACTATGTTTGGCGCTCTACCGGAGGCGTGGGGTTGCTCTGCAGGATTTTTGAAAGACCTAGATATGGTTCTGGGCAACTTTGATCTGGACAAGAGCAAGATTCGAATTGGCGTTGACGTTATCGAATCTCAAATATTACTTGCTATGCAGGCTAACGGTTATACCATCGCGGATGGTCAGGGAGTAATGCAATACGCCAGATCCATCAAAAACGAAGATGAGATTATGATCCTGAAGCATGGTGCTGCGATCGTTGATGCCGCATTTCATGCAATCGCGCGCGAGATTCGCCCTGGCGCAAAAGAAAACGACTTGCAGGCAGTTGCCTCGGCTGAAATGCATCGTTTAGGAGCGCAGTGGATACATAACGTACAGGTAACTTCAGGTAACCGGACCAATCCACACCCGCATCTAAGCTCAGACCGTTTGCTTCAACCAGGCGACATTATTTTCATGGATATCGTCTGTTTGTTTAACGGTTATCATACCTGCGTATATAGATGCTTTACTGTTGGCCCACCATCTCAGAAACAAATAGATACACACGCGCGTTGTCTTGAAATTCAGTTAGGCGGCATCGATGCAGTTAAACCCGGTTGCTCCACGGCTGATGTTGTGACCCGCTGGCCCGATTACCGCCAGATGGGAGCTCTAAATGAACATGAAATATTTGGCCTACAGTACGGTCACGGTATCGGCGTTGGTTTGTGGGAATTTCCGATTATCTCTCGGGCCTATAGCATTGAACATCCGGTTGAAATTGAACCAGGCATGGTGTTTGCGCTAGAGACCTATGCGGGTAACGAGGACGGATCCGATGGCGTGCGTCTGGAGGATGAAGTTGTCGTGACCGATTCTGGTATCGAAATAATCACCAAATTCCCGACCGATAGAATCATTGGCTGTGGAATGAGCTACTAGCATCATCGTTACTAATACCCGGGAGTCTTAATAAACTCTATAGTAACGTTTCGATAGCACCGGAGACGAGCGTTGATCAACTGCGTCTGCTTGATTCGTAGTCCCCTTAGTATACGGAGCGACAGCGAGCTTTCCCTTTATCGCCAAGCATACTGCCTATTAACAGGGCAAAGACATTAATGACACTCTTTATCCTACGCCATGGGATGACCGCTGAATCGAACGCTGATGAGCAACGCGTGTTGAGCGAGGAAGGGATCAAAGAGGTCGAAGATATTGTTACCCTTCGGCATAACGACCTACAGAGCGTACAGCAAATACACTCTAGCCCAATGATTCGGGTAAAACAAACCCTGCAAATTGCAGCAAAAATTATTGGGTTTAATGGGCCAATTATCGAATCTAAAAACCTAACAACAGGCTCAAGGCTGGACGAAATAGTATGCTTTTTGAATGACCTAGATTTCGAAAATGGAGATATTCTGGTTAGTAGTCACCAGTCGTGTACTAGCATACTTGTTTTATGGTTAACCGGTGAGGATATTCTGATATCAAACGGTAGCTTACTCGCTATCGAAATTAAAAAACCATCCCAGGGTGCTGGAAAAATTCTTTGGCAAGAAAGCCAGAGCGGCAACGAAATCAAGCGGGCTATAGATTTTGTTGATCAATTCTAACCATCAGTTACCTATTAGTCGAAAAGCTCCTTGTATCGCCAACTTCATTTGCCTGCCAAATCATTCCCGATTCAATATCAAAGCAACTTAGCCAACCGCTCCCGTATACCCATGTATCAATGCAGATTGAGTGGTCATTGCTAGCAGGTAAGCCAGTTTGTTGGGGAGTATGGCCACAAACCATGACTTTTCCAGAACAATGCTGCTCGGGGTTATCGTATTTTTTCCAATAGAGCGAAGCGTCCGACTGCTCATTTAAAGCAATTTTTGCATCTACGCTCGCGTGGACAAAAAAATGCGACTCACACTCATAGTAAGACACAAGGTCATTCTCAAGAAAGTCGATGTGTGAGTCAGGAACGTCCGCGAACGAGCCTGGTTCTTCGTCAGATGAAGAATAGGACAGCAGAGTTGCATCACCACCATACTTCATCCAAGCGTAAAGCCAGCTTTTCTTCTCTCGTGCATCAAGCATCATAATCTCATGATTTCCCCTTAGCGGGATAAGATTGTGATTCTTGTGAAGCTCAATTATCAAATCAAGTACCTCGCGAGAATTCGGTCCACGGTCAACGTAATCGCCCAACGTAATAATTGTATCGTCATGACGAAATTCGACGAGATTGATAAGAGCAACTAATGCGTTAACGCAACCATGAATATCGCCAATTGCTAGATAACGTGTCACAAAACACTCCTCTTTAAACACTCTACGAAAGAAGCACCTTAGCCGTAACCGGGCCAAGCATGACTATCAGACCTTCTGCAAATGGATAGCCAAACATCAACTTTACAAATTCTGGTATGGCTTCAGCCATATATGATCAGATATAAATAGCTTGAAAATTATAAATGAGTTCATTAGTTACTGGATGAATTACTGATCCCTGACTCCAATTCTGCTAATCTAGCTTTTTAGATACTTTCATCCGCTGAAAACAGTAAGTGGTAGAAAGATTTCCATACTACAAGGACAAATATGGCACGTATTAGTTATGTAGCACCTGAAGAAATCAGCGATCCTGAGGTTCGTGGCTGGCTCGAAGAATCCATCGAGAGAGGACGCCCTGGCCCGGAAAACCAATCTATCCGGGCACATCAACCGGATGTTATGAGAGCGTTCACGCTGACTCGAAAGTTGCTGTTTAATAAAAAAACTGATGCAGGAGTGGTTGAGACGGACCTAAAGGAGCTTACTCGCTACTTTATTGCTCGCAGTCTCAACTGCGAATACTGAAGTAACCAGGGCTCCGCCCGTGAGGCGAAGCAAGATCCAACGAGTAGATTAAACGACCTAGACCACTATGCGACTTCCGATCGGTTCACTCAACGAGAAAAAGTCGCGCTAAGGTATACCGATGCAATTCTCTGGAATCCTGCCTTAGCAGACGACGCGCTCTGGGCAGAATTGCATGAGGAATTTACAGAACCCGAGATAGTAGAACTTGGCTATTGGGCTGGATTTACCTCTGGTGGACAACGTTGGTTACATACGTTACATACACAACAAGGTGAGTTAGCCGCCTATATAGAAGAACGGAAAGTAGCCGACAAAGAGACCGTGTAACTCACCTCAAAGCCGGACCAACTTAGGTCGTCCAGCTACAAAGAATCAGATATATCGGATCGATTGATCCAATGCATTCAGTATGGAGAAATAATTGAGCAATAAACTAAAGATTGCACTCATACCAGGTGATGGTATTGGCACTGAAGTGATGCCTGAAGGAGTTCGCGTTCTAGAGGCTGCGGGAAAAAAACACGGGATTGACTTCCAATGGCAGAGTTTCGACTGGTCCTGCGAGCGATACCTCGAGACCGGTAGCATGATGCCCGAGGACGGTATCGAGCAACTGCGCGCATTCGACGCGATTTACCTCGGCGCTGTCGGATTCCCCACCGTGGCAGACCACGTATCGTTATGGGGGTTACTGATTCCGATCCGGCGTGAGTTCGATCAATACATTAATCTTCGACCAGTACGACTATTTGATGGCGTGCCCTGTCCACTTGCAGGCAAAGTAGCTGGCGACATCGACTTCTATGTAGTGCGAGAAAACGTCGAAGGCGAATACTCTGCCATTGGTGGTATTCAGTATGAAGGGACAGACCGCGAAATGGCAGTTCAACAGAGTGTATTTACCCGCTTTGGAGTTGATCGCGTAGTGAAATATGCCTTTGAGCTAGCACAGACCCGCGCAGCGAAACACGTCACCTCCGCAACAAAATCAAACGGCATTATTCATTCTATGCCCTACTGGGACAGCCGCCTCGCTAATATGGCAAAGCACTATCCGGATATCAAAGTTGATCAATTTCATATCGATATACTAACTGCAAATTTCGTTCGTATGCCGGAGCACTTCGACGTCGTCGTCGGAAGCAATCTATTTGGAGATATTCTCTCTGATCTTGGACCTGCCTGTACAGGCACTATCGCGATCGCGCCTTCTGCTAATACGAACCCCGAAAAAACGCATCCTTCGATGTTCGAACCAGTACATGGATCAGCTCCAGATATAGCTGGTCAGGGTATCGCGAATCCCATTGGAACTATTTGGGCCGGTGCTATGATGCTGCAACATCTGGGAGAGCAGGCAGCCCATGATACGATCATGGCGGCTGTAGAAAATGTTCTAAAGGACGGCGTGAACCTAACCCGGGATATGGGTGGTACAGCCAACACCGTCGAACTCGGTAAAGCGATAGAGACCGCTATATAAAAGCAGCGGAGGCGGATAAAAAACTCCCAGTGCAAGATTTAGGGTAATTATTTCTTTTTATTCCCATCAATATTCTCTGCATCATTTTGGCAATGATGCGCCAGCCGCAGTAACGGCTGCTTTCGCAATACGCTCGTCCTGCTCCCAATCGCCCCCGCTGACACCAATACCCCCAACGCATTCTTCGTCGAAAAAAATTGGAAAACCTCCCTCCATAGCTGTCCAACGTTCGGGGCCTGCGGCAAGCGATAAGCCGATTGCATGAAGAGTATCGAGATGTTGGCCCTGTGCACCGCCAGTCGTAGTTGGCCGCCGGTTCGACGCAGAGCATATCGCTTTCGTCAGCGCAGAACGCACGGTATGGAAACGACCACCGTCCATACGCTCTAGCAACATAAGATTACCCCCATCATCGACAATAGCCACCGTCGCTGTAATTCCTATTGACTCCGCTTCGGCGATTGCTGCGGCCATCATAGCCTTCGCACCCAAAGAGGTCAGCCGCTTGGCGTTTACAAAAAAAACCATCTTTTTTCCTGAAACCCTGATTACAACCAAAGGCTCCCTAGCTTACCATCTAAGAAACACGGGTGGTTCTGAAGGGGATCGACGGCGGAGATGTGCTTCACGCGTCTGCCTAACAGATAGCCGCGTACGAATGTATAGTATCAAGGCTTTGTCAAAATATAGCATCTGAGTGATCGGATCGTTCAAATATCAAATACGGCAAGTGGAACAAAATAGTTTATATGCCCAGAGGCATGATTGCCTGGCAACCAACGCGAATCGAAATCATCGAGTCAGAAGAGCGCGTCTGGATCTTATTCGAGGCCTATCATCAGGTGCGCCGAATATTTCTTGACGGCCGTCTACTGCTAGAGGACGAGGGACCACTCTAGCTCGGACACTCGAACGGTCACTGGGAAGGTGAAACTTTTATTGTCAATACTGTCAATCTAAAAAGCGGCACATCCTATCATTGGGAAGGACTACCTTTAAGCGACGAAACACGCCTCGTCGAACAATTTAAACGCCTAGATGAAGAGACGCTGGAAATCGAAATTACCGTTCACGACGCCGTGAACTATCTTGAGCCCTGGAAAACCAGAAACCTTTTTCGTCTCGATCCAGATGCCTATTTCTTCGAATACGAGTGCGACCAGGTCAAACCCTAATGAACCGCAGAGGCGGAAAATCCAGATATACTCGAACATGAATCAAGTGAGGCTACTAGACAAATACTAGCGGGTGAATGAAATGCCATCTATAAAAAACATACTAACTTTAACCATCGTAGCTATCGGCTGTTGCCTATCTTCGCTCACCGGCGCCCAAACGGGAATAAGCGGCGGCGAACCCGAGCGAGAGATCGCACACGTAACCGGTGACCTATATCGCTTTCGGCAAGTTCGGCACATCGGCGTGTTCCTGGTTACGCCTGACGGAATCATTGTCGTCGACCCGACCTTCCCCGAAGTATCGGCGTGGCTCAGGGAACAGCTCGACGAGCGCTTCGGTTTACCAGTCAAATACGTAATATATAGCCACAGTCATAACGATCATGCGGGCGGCGGCGACGCCTTTGCCGACACTGCTATATTTATCGGTCACGAGAATATGCGCGTGAACTTACAACGTCCAGCCGACGACGCACCTTTATTACCTCGCGAGCAGCTCTGGGATACCAATGGCGACGGCATGATCCAGGAAAACGAGGTCGGCGGATACACCTCAAGCAACTTTGTGCGCTGGGACGTAAACAATAATGGTTCTCTCTCCAGACCCGAGATCTGGGCAGCGAGAAACGGCGGTCCAACTGTCCGGCCACCAGATATCTACTACTCGGATCATGCATCCATAACACTCGGTGGGAAAACAGTCGAACTGATATATACCGGCAGAAACCATACCGATGATATGACCGTCGTTCGGTTCCCGGAAGAACGGGTTATCTATACCGTCGATTTCCTGACACCGAACCGTCCGGCACGGACAGATCTCGATGGTGGTTATCTGCCAGAGTGGGTTGACTCACTTAAGGCAGTCGCTCAGCTGGATTTCGACATCATAGTTCCTGGCCATGAGTCGCCAGGAACTAAGGCACAGGTCGAGGAACAGGCTCGCTACATGGAGGAACTCTACACAGCAGTATCAGAAGGAATCGCGGCCGGCAAATCTAAGGAAGAATTAATCGAAACAGTTCTCATGGAAGATTACATGCACCTCATCGAGTACGAATTCTCTAGAGCAGGGAATGTCCTCGGCGCATATGAGATACTTATGTCGACCCCAGGCGAACACTAGAGTAACTTTATCGCAATCGTCTAATGAAGATACGACAGATATAACCTTACTATTTAACAAGTAGAAATGGGGCTAGTATGAACAAAACTAACATCGTAGTTCTTAGCAACGCCGTATTTTTTAGTGCTTCGCTATTACCATTGACTATTCTCGCTCATCATTCGCGTGCACACTACGGTCAAGAAATTTTCGAGCTAGATGCGGAAATCATAGCGGTCGATTGGCGTAACCCGCATGTAACCTTCACGATGGAAGCAATGAATCCGGAGGGCGAGTTAGAAATATGGGAACTAGAGGGCGGCTCGACCTATATGCTTGATCGTTATTCCGGACTCAACCGAGACCTCTTCAATGTCGGAGACCAAGTCAAAATTGCTGGTCCAATTTCAGCTATCCGCCCGAATGAGATGCTCGTAACTAATATGCTACTGCCCAATGGTAAGGAAGCCCTGATGCTGCCGAACAGCCCTTCCCGCTGGCCTGACCAAATCGAAGGCATGGAGCTGACACTGCAATCAAATCCTGAGCACTCCCTATTTCACGTCTGGAGTATCGATCCGGATGCACCCAGCGGCATAGGTGATGCCGGTGGAGCCGACGTTAGCAATATTTCCATGACCGATGCCGCAAAAATCTCTCTAGCGGAATACGATCGCGATACAGATGATCCGGCACTTAGATGTGTGAAACCCGGCATGCCTTCCACGATGTCAAATCCACACCCAATACATTTCGTTGACGAAGGCGACCGTATCATCGTCCATATTCAAGAAAACGATGTCGTGAGAACGATCTATCTTAATGAAGACAATCGAAATACTGCTATTCCGCGGAGCCCATTAGGATATTCCGTCGGACACTGGGAAGGCACGACACTCGTCGTACATACGACCAACATCAACTGGCCCTACTTCGACAGAACTGGTATTCCACTAAGCGAACAAGTGAGTGTTGTCGAATACTTCGAAATCGATCAGGTAGGTAACCGCATGACCATTCGCGTTGTTACAACCGACCCAATTAACTATACAACACCGATTACGTCGCAACGCCATTACATGCTACTTGGGGAACCCGTCAAAACCTATAACTGCATCGCAAGATGAAACACCCTTAGCACCACGGGCACAATAAACAAACCTCAGTAAGTAGTGTGCGCTTCAGCTACCGCTCATCATCAGACTAGCACCAAACTTATCGATGGGAATAGGATGAGCAAAATCAGAACAACGAGCATAATAACGGCGAACGGAAAGGCCCCAGCAAAAATATCGAACAGAGATATCCGCTCTTCATCCGCGAGCGTTGCCTTGATGACATAGCAAGCGATACCGAGCGGCGGTGTAAGCAGACCGATTTCAGCGCCAACGATCGTCACGATGCCAAACCACACGAGGCTGATCCCATACGGTTCCATTACAGGAATAAATAGAGGCACCATAATAAGAATGATCGATGTCGTATCCAGGATTGTTCCCATAAGAATGAGAATGATCACATAGATGGTCAGAATTCCATACAACCCAATATCGGCTTGCGAAATCCACTCACCGAGGTCACTCGGCAACCCGGAGAGAGCTAACATTCGACTGTACATCGTTGCCGCGACGATCAGCATTAGGATGGATGCCGCAATATGACCCGTCTCAACTAGAACATTCCACAACGCCGTTCTATTCAACTTACGCTTTATTAGGGCAGTGATGAGCGCTCCCAACGCACCGACTGCACCAGCTTCAGTAGGCGTAAAGAAGCCACCGTAAATACCACCGAGCACCAATAGCACGAGTATTACAAGGGGGGCGGTCTTGCGACTCAAGCCTTTTAACGACATTTTGCCTTGCTGTTCGCGCTGAGCGGCCTTAGACGCTTCGTCCTGACCACCAACATAATCGGGAAAAACATAGGCCATCGTGACGATTGCGATAGCATATGCTACGGAGAGCAAGATACCCGGCATTATTCCCGCCTTGAATAGGTCAGCAACAGACTGTTCGGTTATCAATGCATAGATTATCAACATCACGCTAGGTGGGATCAGCATTCCTAAAACAGAGCTGCCCGCTACCACACCAACTGCGAATCGCGGCTTGTAGCCGAAGCGCATCATCTCTGGGACCGATACCCGAGTGAAAACGGCTGCAGATGCGATACTGACACCGGTGATCGCAGCGAAAGCGGCGTTAGCGGCAACTGTTGCAACTCCTAAACCACCACGGAGCCGACGCATTGTGTAGTTGGCGACTTCGTAAATATCCCTACCGAGTTCGGACTTACTAACTAGTAAACCCATCAAAACAAACAATGGAATTACGCCAAAGATATAGTCCTCAATACTATTGGAAGCGGCGAGTGTGACGAGATAAATCGGTGCTTCGAGACTGCCACGCAAAAGCCAAACGCTGACGAACGATACCAAGCCGAGCGCAACAGGCACATACATCCCGGCATAGATCAACACTAGAATCGCCAAGACCGAAAACAGCCCGACTTCAAAACCAGTCACTCTGCTACCCCTTCAAGGCTTCCTAAAGCCTGTAAATTTCGCCAGGCAAGAACAAGAAACTGAATTGCCACGACGATACAGCCGATAACTAAAATCAAACGAATCGGCCAAACCGGAACCGTAAATAGACCAACGTTGCCGGCAAAGTAATCACGTTCATAGGCCTCAACGAGGCGCGGAAGCGCACCCAGCAGTATCGTCACAAAGAAGAGAGCGCCTGCAACATCAAACACAACCCCTAACCAATAACCTAGTTTCGGACGACGAGCGAGTATCTGCCTATACATGCCATCGGAACGCGTTAGCCGGCCAGCCCTTACCGCGTCGCTGATCTGCAGAAAGACAATACCAACGATAGAAAGCTCGACAATTTCTGCGACGCCTTGTATAGGCGCGTTGAAAAGATAACGCGCCAAGACATCAACGTTGATAAGTACCATGAGGGCAAAAATCCACGCGGTACCAATACTATTCAGACTCGCAACAAGACTGGAAAACCGACCAGGAAATGACTTTGACCCGGAGCTACTTGATGTTTCAGACTCGACACTCATTCCCGATCCCAATGCCGAACGATGGGCTGATTATTTGCACGCATAATATCCATGTAGTCGCCTAGAATCTGCCGGCCGGGCAACCCACGCTCTTCCAGACCCACCGCCCATTCCTGGGCCATATTAGGTAGACTCAATGCCCACTCGAGACGCTGGTCATCGGTTAACGGGACGATTGTGCCACCCTGCTCTTCGAACTCATGACGACTACTCTCCGCGCGGCGATCTGTCTCACGAGCTAGCTCATCCCGGTAAGCCGTAGCGGTTTCTACAAGTACGGTGCGCACCTCGGCTGGCAACTGATGGTAAGTACGTTCATTCATACTAATGACTTTCGATGTAACCGCGCCTAATCGAATATCGATCATGTAAGGAGCAACCTCGTAGAGCTTGTAAGCGACAGCAGATTCTGCCCAAGCCACTGTGCCCTCCGTCAAGCCTGTGGCAATATTATTGTAGAAGTCACCCAAATTACTGCTAACGGCAGCAGCCCCAAGGCCCTGTACATATCGCAAATTAAGACCGACCCCGCAAATTTTCTTGCCCTGGAATTGGGCAAGCGAGTCTATAGGCTCCGACATCAGTACCTGATAAGTGTCTATCGCCCCTGCCGCTGTCAGAAAAACCTGGTTGTAATCCTCAATCATTAGATTACGCAGTTCAGGGTAACGATCCACGAGCTCATCTACTGTCCTCGCAACGAGGCCAATATCCGCCGTAACTAATGGCGTCACGTAACTGATATTGAAAAACGGAATTTTGTCAGGATGAAATGGTGTAGTGATTACCCCAATATCCGCTAAACCATACTGAAGGGCCTCGAGCACCCCGCCTGTCTTAGCGACCGTACCACCGAAAGCACTATTCCAATCGATCTCATAATTACCAGTCTCAGCAAGGCGCCGGTCGACCTCAGGCATGTAATAGTTCATGAACACTCGCACCCACAATGCTGTCGGTGCATACGCATCAATAACCGTCAGAGGAACTATCTCCTGCGCACGCACGTTGCCGTTCACTAATAGTGGTACCGCGCAAATGCATACAAAAATTGACCCGCGAATATGGCGAAACAGACGTAGCAGACACTGCATTTTCATTCCCCAACTCTCCCTAAACACCACATTTATTACCGGTAAATCGCCGATTGCTTCCGATAATAGCCCGCTATCTAACAGCTATTCCGTAGCTATAAATAAATCTACAAAATTTATTAGGCCAAATTTTAGCGAAATGACATCACTAGAAAAAGGTTAACCTTCATCAGCCCTAGTTTCGCTTCCTGGAACAGGGGTTGGAGCGTATACTCTTTTCGCAAGCATTACGAGCACAACAAACATCAGGCGATTCGTGATGTCGCACTAGGTCGTGACGCTAGCTACGCTACCGAACTACTAGTAGTTCATTGTAAAGCGATTGGTTATATCGTCATATCCAGTTGCACGCTCACGCGATAAACTATCGATATTATGGTTAATTACGTCACATACATCACATGTTAGCTTCAAGCCATCCAGCTGGATGGGAGCTGTCTTTAGGAGACTCCGAATGAAGGTTGGATTCATCGGTCTAGGCCGAATGGGCCAGGGGATGGCCGGACGCATACTCGGCGCCGGACACGATCTAAAAATATACGATCAGGTGCCGGAGTTATTAGCTTCGCTTGGCGAAGCTGGTGCAACAGTAGCCTTATCAGTCAATGAAGTAGCCGCAGATCGAGAAGTCGTCATCGACATGCTGCCGCACGATGCTGCCCTCGAAGAATTGGTATTCTCCGATAGTGGCTTACTAGAGGCATTACCAGCGGGCGCGATCCACATGCCGATGGGTACCCACGGTGTAGAAATCATCCAGAGACTTACTACCGCGCATACCGAAGCCGGCCAGCATCTCGTCGCGGGCCATGTCCTCGGCCGTCCGGACCTGGCGGCGAGTGGCCAACTAAGCATCGTTCCGGGTGGAGCACCGGAACTACTCGAACGATTGCAACCGCTATTTGACGTCTTAGGCAAAAAAACGTTCATCGCAGGCCATGAACCGCAATCCGCAACGGCTGTAAAAATTGCTCACAACTTTGTACTAGGCTGCGCGATCGAAGTCATCGGTGAAGGTATGTCGCTGGCGCGAAAGTATGGTGTTGAACCCGCCCTATTCCATCAAGTTCTAACCGAAGGGTTGTTCGGCGCGCCCGCCTACGAAGTTTACGGCCAAATCATCGTCGACGAAGCCTATGATAAGGTTGGCGCGTCGGTACAAATTGGCATAAAAGACGCCAACCTCGCACTAGCTGCGGGCGAAGCCGTCGGTGTGCCGCTACCCAGTTGTAATGTAATGCGTGATCGACTGCTCGGCGCCGTTGCTCATGGTGACGGCGAATGCGACTGGGCTGTTATGGCACGGGAACAAGCCCGTGCTAGCGGGCTCGAATAGCTAACACGTGCCTGCTTTCTCTCTAGATAAATTGCACTAATGCCCGAATTATTTTCCGACCCGTTATTTGTGATCGTGGCAGTTGTCGCTGTAATCATTACTGGCATTTCAAAGGGTGGATTTGGTGGCATCGCCCTACTCGCCGTTCCGCTGATGTCGCTCGTTATCTCGCCAATCCAGGCCGCAGGCATCATGCTACCAATCATGATTCCTATGGATTTTTTGAGTATCTGGGTTTATCGGAAACGCTGGGATGGCAGAAACCTCGCTATCTTGATTCCAGCTGCGACACTCGGCATCACGATCGGCGGACTTACGGCACGCTGGGTAAACGAAGATATTGTCAGACTGATTGTTGGCATAATCGCTGTAGTATTTACCCTGCACCGTTGGAGAGGCCTTCGCCAGTTAGCAAAATCTACGGCATCCGTTAAAGCAACTGAACGGCGGCCACCGCATAAGATACTGGGTTGGTTTTGGGGAACCTGTGCGGGTTTCACAAGCTTCCTCGCTCACGCTGGCTCACCACCGTACCAAGTCTATATGATCCCTCAGAACCTCAGTAAAGAAGTTTATACAGGCACAAGCGTGATGTTCTTTGCCGCAGCCAACGCTATCAAACTCATTCCTTACGGCATGCTAGGGCAACTTTCCGTTACTAATCTCGCTGTCTCTCTGTGGCTGATACCGCTAGTACCCATCGGGGTGTTTTTAGGTGTCTGGATCAATCGTAAGCTGCGCGAAGACATCTTTTTCTCTATAGTGCTGACTGCCATTTTTATCGTCGGACTCAAATTGATCTGGGATGGAATTTTTAACGTCTTTGGGTAGCTCATGAAAGCCACGACTATCGGATATCTAGCAACAATTTACCTGCTCGTTGCATGTGTGCAGAATCCGACTAACAGCTTAACGATCACACCTAACGAAGCTACTTCAAAGCCTAATTTTTTGATCCTCGTAGCGGACGATCTAGGTTACACGGACATTGGTGCGTTCGGCAGTGAGATCAGCACACCAAACCTGGATGGCCTAGCTGAACGCAGCATAAAGCTAACAAACTTTCATGTTGCGCCGACCTGCGCTCCTACCCGCTCGATGCTACTGTCCGGGACAGACAACCACACTGCCGGGTTGGGAGCTATGTTCGGCGGCACTATGTTGTCGGGAGTGGACGGCCAGACCGGTTACGAACTCTATTTGCACGAGCGCGTAGCCACGCTACCAGAACTGTTAACGGATAGCGGCTACCACACTTACATAGCCGGCAAATGGCACCTCGGCTACCAGCCGGAGCAGAGACCCAGCGCCCGCGGGTTTGAAAATTCCTTCACACTCCTTGGGGGAGGAGCTAACCATTATGTCGCCAGAGCAAACGCGTATGAAGAAAACGGTCAATCCCTAGAGGCTGATATCACAGACTTCTATTCGACTCAGACTCATACTGACAAACTAATTGAGTATATCGACGCGAATCACGCCGACGGGCAACCGTTTTTCGCATTCGCCGCATACACTGCGCCGCATTGGCCTCTGCAGGCTCCCGAAGACTTTATCGATCGTTACGCTGGACGCTACGACGAAGGCTATGACGTCTTGCGACATCAGCGAGTCGAACGTGCTCAGACGCTCGGTGTTGTTCCCAACATCGACGCGGAGGCTAACTTCCGGCGTATTGGCCCTGCCTGGGACGAACTCGACGAAGAAACAAAGCGAATCTCAGCGCGAGAAATGGAAATATATGCGGCCATGGTAGAGAACCTAGACTTCCATATTGGTCGGTTAATCGCCTACCTCGAGGAAATTGACGAACTCGAAAACACGGTGATTTTATTCATGTCGGATAACGGTGCTGAAAGCGACGAGGTGCAGCTCAATCCAACTTTTACACAGCGATTTATAAACGGGACCGACAACAGCTATAAGAACCTCGGTCAGCCGAACTCGTTCACCTCCTATGGACCGGGATGGGCACAAGCTTCAACGGCACCATTTAGGGGCGCTAAAGGCTTGATCAACGAAGGTGGAACACGGGTCCCAGCGTTCATCCTGTATGGTGATGGCAGTATCAAGGCGGGCATGAATAATCAGTACCTACGGATAATGGACCTCGCTCCTACCCTACTCGAACTTGCAGGCGCAAGCCTTCCCAGCGACAGTTATCGCGGCCGGGAAGTTGCAAGCCTGGAAGGCCGATCCTTTGCCGGACTATTGAATGGGAATCACGATCCAATCTATGGGGAAGACGAAGCCATCGGTTTCGAACTACACGGCAGCAAGTCGCTGCGCCGCGGCCGTTACAAACTCGTCTGGGAACAGCCGCCCGTCAACACCTGGTGGCCTTATACTATTCCGGATACATGGTATCGCTGGCAGTTGTACGATATCCAGACCGACCCCGGAGAAATTAACGATCTCAGCGCCGAATACCCCGAACTTGTTGAAGAACTAACTAGACTGTGGGATGAGTTCGCAACAGCACGCAATGTCGTTCGTGATACACGTATCACAGACTTCAGCCGCTGGCATCCGGAGTCTATCGCGCAATAGTAAAGGGCATCGCTGATACCGCAATCTGATTAGTTAGCACTAGCGTCTGCATCAAAAAGGACGCCGATGAACAAAAAAAATCTCATACTTCGATTTAGCGGCACTACCATTACGGCAGCATTATTCCCGCTTCTAGTAAGCGCTGAAATCTTTAGACTAACGGCCGCGGGACCACAGTCGGCAAGCCTTCCGTGGATAGGTGTAATTCAGAGCGTGATCGTACCGGAGTCTAACCGACGCCTTGCAGCTGCGGGCAGCGAACACCAAATCGTCTGGCGTGAAGCCTATGGCGGATCCTTATATAAATGGCAGAACTCACTCGAAGCAATCGAGATCGGCCTGACGGATATTGGCTGGGTCGGAGCTCTATGGGAAACGTCTAAGATGCCGCTGCAAAACGTGACCTACTACACACCGTTCGTCACTGACGATCTCATTCTATTACTCGAACTATTCAACGATCTGCACGCAAGCGTACCGGCGCTCGCAGAGGCCTGGCAAGCGCAAAACCAAATCCTCCTTGGGGCTAGCGGCGTCGATACCTATCATCTGATGACATCGTTCCCCGTCGCCACTATTGACGATCTCGCCGGTCGAAAAATTCTTGCGCCTGGGCCGTCAGCGACTTGGCTCGAAGGAACGGGAGCGGTTGCTGTGAATGGGGGCTTATCGACTTACTATACCCAAATCAATACCGGTGTAGCAGAGGGTGTACTAACGATCCTCAGCGGCGCCTACCCATATAGAATTCACGAAGTTGCACCGTATATCACTCTCGTGGGTATCGGCGCACAGTTCAACGGCGGTATGGCGATTAACCAAGATACTTGGAACCGTCTGCCCCCTAGCCTACAAGACACAATGATGGAGCTAGGCAGAGAATACAGCCGAGCTATGGGTGAAAGCGTAGTCTCCCGCTATGACCAAGCGCTTACCGCAGTTCAGAATGAAGGAGCAATCGTGGTTACTCTCTCAGATGACGAGAAGCGCCGTTGGATTGACGGCTTACCTGATATCGCGGGCCGATGGGTTGCTTCTGCGGAGCAACGGGGACATCCCGCAGGTGAAATTCTCCGCGTCTATATGGAAGCCTTCAGGGCGCGTGGCGGGCAACCACTAAGAAATTGGGACCAGCCGCAATGAACAACAACTCTTCCAACTGATGTCCGGTTCTGTCTCTACTAACGAGGTGGTCCAGCGTATTTCTTCTGCTTTCGAAACTTTGATCAAATGGATGAACGCTGCTGGCGTCACCTGGATATTCGCGCTAATGTTCCTAATCTGCGCAGATATTGCTGGCCGAACCCTTTTCGATAGCCCCATACAGGCCGTACCGGAAATTGTGGCCTTCTCGCTAGTCGGTTGTATATTTCTTCAACTCGCGTTCGCAGTGCAGACGAATCGCTTGACACGCGCGGAAGTGTTCCTCGAATACATTCGGCGAAGCAACCCGCAAATCGGTCAAATACTACAGCTGATAGCGGCTGGAATGGGTTGCTTCGTTCTTACCATCATTACCATTGGCACATTGCCTGATTTTTGGCGGGCATTCCAGACGAGCGAATTCACCGGCGTTGAGGGAATCTACACACTACCGATTTCACCGATAAAGTTTACCGTTGTTCTCGGTTCTGCTGCTGCGGCGTTTGAGTTTTTACGGCAACTCTTTAAGCGACCAGCGTATATAATGAGCCCGGCACAGACCACGAAGGTCGCACTCGGAACCGTCGTAACACTAGGCAGTATTGCCCTCGCATCGATACTATTTGAGACAGTAGGTCTCGCCGATCGTACTGTCGGTGCTCTAGCAATCATAACGGTCCTAGTTTTCATCGCGCTAGGCGTACCGATTTCAATTTCATTATTGATCGTTGGTTTTATCGGTGTCGGAATATTGAAGCGCGATTTTAATATCGCTACCGATACACTGTCGTTGACCACCCAAGGAACAGTCGCCGAGTATGTCTTCGCGACCGTTCCTTTATTCGTCTTAATGGGACTCTTCGTAAGCGTATCGGAGATCGGGCGCGATAGTTTCCGAGCAGCACAACAGATCTTCGGTCGATTTCGCGGCGGCTTAGGCGTTGCAACTGTAGCCGCCAACGCTGTATTCGCCGCGATTACTGGCATCTCTATCGCATCTGCCGCGATTTTCGCCAAAATCGCCGTACCCGAGATGGTCAGCAGGGGCTACACGCCACGATTTTCCGTAGGCCTAACTGCAGGATCTTCAGTCCTCGGTATGCTAATCCCGCCAAGCCTTTTATTAATTATCTATGGGGTGATTGCCGAAGTTTCGATCGGCGCATTATTTGTTGCGGCTATTATCCCTGGCATCATACTGGCAGCCGCATTTGGAGTAGGCGTCATCGCTATGGCATTTTTTTGGCCTACTTTCGTCGGCCGAGTTGATACGCTGAAAACCGGCCCAGACTCTGCTAGTCCAGGTAATTTTATTGGTGGAATCATGCCCGTACTCATTCTGATCCTGCTAGTGTTGGGTGGTATCTACGGCGGTGTTTTTACCCCTACTGAGGCGGGCGCAGCGGGCGCGCTTGCCGCCATGTGTATTGCGCTAGTGAAACGTCGTCTTACGATATCCGGGCTCTGGGAGGTCATACGTGAAACCGGCCAGGTTAGTGTCACAATTCTCTTTCTGATTGTCAGTGCTAGTACGTTCAGCCGGATGTTGACTTTAACCGGATTACCGGCAGACATGGCAGGTTATCTTGGGGGCGGCGGATTAGGACTTATGGGATTCCTAGCCGCTTATCTACTGTTATTAATAGTTCTCGGCACAGTCCTGGATTCAACGTCGATCTTACTGATTCTTTTACCACTAGTACTCCCCGTCGTTACTGAGCTCGGCGGCAATCTGGTCTGGTTTGGAATCGTTACCGTCATCGGGGTGGAGATAGGCCTGTTGACACCTCCGCTCGGACTTAGCGTTTACGTAATCAAATCCACGCTCGATGATGACAACATTACTCTCGGCACGATCTTTTCAGGAGCACTCCCGTTTGTTTTGATAACGATGGCCGTAACCATACTAATTATGGCTTTCCCATCGCTAAGCCTGATGCTTCTATAGAATTATTGATTTATTCTAAATATAGCAGGAACTCAGCTTTACAAAACTTGTCGACAACCTCTACCCGAATTGTATCGTTTCCGTTAAATTGTTTAGACCTCCTTAATCTGGTTTTGCTGCTTTAGGTCTCGACCAAAAATAAAAAGCTACCTTAACCGCGAGAACTTATAAATCACCTCTATCTGGAGAATCACATGTCTCATCTAGTACTGGTTGTTACCGTAAAAACAGACCCGAGCATCGTCGATAGATTGAAACCGGCAATGCTCCATAACGCCGAACAATCCGTATTAGAAAACGATTGCTACCAGTTTGACGTCATCGTCTCGCAGGAGGACGAGAACACGTTTATGTTTTACGAAGTATATAAAGATGAGGAAGCGCTAGCCTCGCACCGCAAAACACCGCACTTTTTAAATTACTTCAATCTTATGCAGGAGCTAGGCGAAAAAGTCGAGCGCGTAGCTCAGCTACACGACAAGCTGAGCTGACGGCCGACAAAAAATAGAACAGCGCTACTCGACCAGATTGCGATCTATTCCAACAGCGACCTCTATCGCCTTGCAGACAGCCGAAGTATCGAGATGTCCTAGACCCAACGAGATAGCAGAATT
>Ga0310344_10000554_pt1 | contig 29386 bp, 25 predicted proteins | sample HC15DNA20200_MG_FD_203801 | JGI IMG/M metagenome (GOLD analysis project Ga0310344, IMG submission 203801) | Marine microbial communities from station ALOHA, North Pacific Subtropical Gyre - HC15-DNA-20-200_MG | ecosystem: Environmental > Aquatic > Marine > Oceanic | place: Pacific Ocean: North...
ATTAAACGAATTGTTGGTTTGCCTGGGGATAAGATTCAAGTCAGTAATGGAATATTGAAAATTAATAATATGCCTGTACAGCAAAAAAGAGTTGACGATTTTCGTTTTACTGATGGGTATGGTCGTCAAAGGACGATTGCACAAATTGAAGAGCTATTACCCAATGGTGTCGCTTATAACACGTTAGACGCTAATCCCAATGGTACTCTAGACAACACCCAGATTTACCTAGTTCCAGAAGGACATTATTTTGCAATGGGGGATAATCGCGATAACTCCCTTGATAGTCGTGTAGGCGGTAGTTATGGGGTTGGTTTTATTCCTGCAGAAAACCTAATTGGTAGGGCAGAATTTATATTTTACTCAACTAGAGGTGGTGCTGATATATGGGAAGTATGGAAATGGGGTGAAGTAACCCGATTGGACCGCCTTTTTAAAGCTATACATTAGAGTGGTAATAGGTGGCTGGACGTCGTAAACCTGTTTCTCCAATTTCTAGAAGTGATGCAATAACTTTAGCTGCAAAACTTAGAGATTGTCTATTTCATGAGTTCTCGGAACCGATGCTTCTGGCTCAGGCATTTCTACATCCAAGCGCTGTGTCAGGCGGAGTAGGGTCTAATCAAAGGCTCGAATTTTTGGGTGACAGGGTACTTGGACTCATAGTTGCAGAGATGCTTCACGAATATTATCCAAGAGAGAATGAGGGTGCTTTAGCAAGCCGTTTTACAGCAATGGTTCGACGCCAAGCTCTGGATCGCGTTGCGAGAGTGATAAATCTCGGTCGTTATTTGATATTATCAAGAGGTGAAGAGGAAAATGGTGGTCGTGATAATCCAGCTAATTTAGCTGATACCTGCGAAGCTTTAATAGCAGCTATTTTTTTGGATGGGGGATATCAAGCTGCCTATAAGTTTGTATTTTATTACTGGTCCGTAATTATGAAAGAAGAGAGCAGTCCTCCCAAAGATGCAAAGTCACTGCTCCAAGAGTTATCTCAGGCTCGATATGGCGTATTACCATCCTATAAACTGGTTGATTGCACAGGCCCGCCACATGCTCCAAACTTTCAGATAGAGGTAGGAATTACTAATTTTCCACCAAAGGTCGCGAATGCTGGAAGTAAACAAACAGCCGAACAGTTAGCAGCGGATATACTATTAAAATGGTTAATTGAGAATGACCAAGAAAACGATACTTAATACAAGAGCTGGGATAGCAACAATAGTGGGTGGTCCTAATGTTGGAAAATCCACTTTAATTAACCGTATAATTGGTTCAAAGATTTCCATTGTTTCTCCGAAAGTTCAAACAACTCGTTCTCGTATTAGAGGTATTTGTGTCATTGGATCAGCGCAGTTAGTTGTATCAGATACTCCAGGTATTTTTAGAGGTGCAAGCAGACGGTTGGATCGTGCAATGATAGATGCAGCATGGCATAGCGTAAGGGATGCGGATGCAATTGTTTTTTTAATTGATGCTGGTCGTGGTTTGGACGTAAATGCGCTAAGTATAATTGATGAACTTACCCAATTAGGTTTAAGAGTTTTATTAGCAATTAATAAAGTCGATAGTGTTAAACCTGAAAACCTACTCCCTCTAACAGAATCAATTAGAACCACTATTTCTGTGGATGACATATTCATGATATCTGCTTTGAATGGTGATGGGGTTAAGGATTTAGTAACCCAAATAATAGAGTTACTACCCCGGGGTCCGTGGCTCTACCCAGAAGACCAAATAAGTGATGTATCAGATATGTTTTTGGCTTCTGAAATTACAAGAGAAAAACTATTTCTTCAATTACATCAGGAAATCCCTTATGCCCTTGCAGTCGAAACCACGAATTGGAGTGAGTTAAGAGATAAATCCTTAAGGATCGAACAAGTTGTGTACGTTACGCGCAATACCTATAAATCTATTGTTCTAGGAAAGAATGGTTCGCGCATCAAGTCCGTAGGAACAAATGCGAGACGGGATCTGCAGAAGTTATTTTCTAGGAAGATACACTTATTCCTTCACGTAAAAGTACGTGATAATTGGGTGGAAGATAAAGAACATTTTAGAACACTTGGTCTCAAGTTTAACATCTAAAATGTTTTAAGTCGGGTGGTAGGGTATGAAGAATCAAAACACATCAACCCTCTTCTTACAATTCTCTGGTATAAATAGTGGGAGTTTCAAATAAGAATGGAGTGGAATGATCTAGGGATAGTGCTTTCAGCTAGAAAACAGGGAGAGACCTCTCTTTTGGTTGCATTGTTTACGGAAAATCATGGTAGACATATGGGTCTTGTAAGAGGTGGTCAAAGTGGACGATTACGGGGTGTTTATCAGGTTGGAAACTTGGTTAAGGTTTCTTGGAGAGCCAGACTCGAGGAACATCTCGGTAATTTTAATTGCGAATTGATGCGACCGGTAGCAGCAGTTTTGCTCAATAATGCACTTCGTCTGTCAGCGCTCTCATCCGCGTGTGCATTATCAGAATCGTCCTTGCCTGAGCGCGCTCCTTATTCTAATCTTTATAGTAGTCTAATGGCCTTAATTGACAAAATACACAATTCCAGAGATTGGTACATTTCTTATGCAAATTTTGAGTTAACTCTATTGTCTGACTTAGGGTTCAGCTTAGATTTTTCATCATGTGCTGTTACAGGAAATACTGCAGATCTTATCTACATCTCTCCACGGTCTGGTCGAGCTGTATCATTAACTGCAGGCGAACCTTGGAAAGAAAAACTCCTTCCCCTTCCAGCATTCTTTTTACCAAATGGACCCACAATGGTTAGTAAAAAAGAACTATTAGACGCTTTAAAACTCACAGGCTGGTTTCTTGATAACCATTTGTTCATGGGTATTAAAATGCCGCCAGCAAGGTCAAGACTTTTAGATCGGCTCGTCTCTATATTATAATTATTATATGAATAAATCGTTTTAGGAATTATTGATATCCATTTGTCTGGATATCATAGTCCCCGTACCGTGCTCGGTGAAGATTTCTAGAAGTAAAGAATGGGGCACACGACCATCCAGTATATGCGCTGCATCGGTTTGATTCTGTATTGCGGACAAACAGGTTCTAATTTTTGGGATCATACCTCCTGTGATTGCGCCCGATTTTAATAATTCTTGCGCCTCAGCAACATTCAAGGAATTTATAAGATTCCCCTTATTGTTTAGGATGCCGGGAACATCAGTGAGAATTACTAGTTTGGCGGCGCACATTGCAGACGCAATTGCTCCAGCAGCAGTGTCGGCATTAATGTTATAGGTCTGACCATCTGCTCCCACACCTATAGGTGCAATAACAGGAATGATATTAGATTCTTCAAAAGTTTTAAGAACTGCTATATTCACATTTTGTGGTTCTCCAACAAATCCAATGTCAATTTTTTTATTTTTAATGTGGGATTCCTCAGTATTTAATATTGAGAGACGTTTCGCTTCGAGCAGCCCACCATCCTTTCCACTTAAGCCTAACGCAGTGCCTCCTGCAGAATTAATTGTGGTTACAATCTGCTTATTAATTTTTCCACACAGCACCATTTCAACAACTTCAATCGTAGCCTTGTCTGTTACACGGAGGCCATCTACGAAACTACTTTCAATATTAAGGCGTTCCAGCATAGAATCAATTTGTGGCCCACCCCCATGCACTACTACTGGATTGATGCCAACCTGCTTTAAAAGCACTACATCTTTAGCAAAACTTTCCGAGAGCGATAAATCGCCCATAGCATGACCACCATATTTAATTACAAATGTTCTGCCGGCAAACTGCCTCATATAAGGAAGTGCTTCAGATATGGTTTTTGCAGCTCTTAACCAATGTTTGGTTTCGCTAATGTTCTTTGTTGTCATATCAGACGCCTTAATTCGAAGTGACGCTAGTCGCTAGTGAGCCAAGATGAGCTCTTAGTTCCGCAATGCCTTCGCCAGTACGGACGCTTGTTGTAATCAGCTGGGGGAAAGCAGCAACATGTGATTTCAGCATATTCTTACTTTCGCATTCAAGGCAAGCCAATGAATCAGAGTTTAATTTGTCCACTTTTGTAAGTACAACTAAATACGATACAGCATTGTTGTCCAGAGATTTCATAACTGAGAGGTCATTAACCATGAATCCACGACGTGCGTCTATTAGAAGGCAAATTCGCCGAAGATTTGGTCGACCTCTAAGGTATTTACCCGTTAGGTCAGTCCAAGCTTTTATATCGCCTTTAGGTGCTTTAGCAAATCCGTAGCCGGGTAGATCAACTAACATCATCCTGTCTGCTAATTTAAAAAAGTTAATTTGCTGGGTGCGGCCGGGCGAGTTGGAAGTTCTCGCAAGGCTAGCTTGACCTGTCAAAGCGTTAATTATACTAGATTTTCCGACATTTGAGCGACCTGCAAAGGCGATTTCAGGAAGGCCAATCTCAGGTATTCCGTCTAAGCTACCTGCTCCGGTTACAAAATGGCATGGACGAGCGAATAAGAGTCGACCAATTTCTAACGTTTCGGAGTTGGTCGATTCTTTCTGCCTCTTCGTCGTGACGAAACGCTCTTGTTTTCTTTCCATTGACCGTCTTCACTTTTTACATTTGAAGTATTGCTAATAGGATCCGTTAAATCCTGTTTCTTTGCTCTGGCGGCACGCCTTTGACGACGCGAAAGTTTGTCCTTTTGAGTATCATCTTCATTTGTTTCAAATGTTTTAGTTTTTGCTTGGGTTCTTATTTTAGCGCGTTTTTTTGCTTCTGCAGCACGCATTCTACGTTTTTTCTGTCGAGCCTTCTCCTGACGTATTTCCTCGGTTATTTCCCTGAAAGATTTTCTTCTTTTTGCAGGAGCTGTATCACTATTTTTATTTGTTAGTTTTTTCCTCACGGATCTATTCGGATCGGGTTTTTTCCTCTTGCGGCTTGGAGTTCTTGAACTGCTGGGTCTGGGTAGAGTGCCAGCCTCGGCTTGTTCCTTAATTTTCTTTATTTTTTCTGCATCTGCTTGCAGTGTTGCCTTGGTAATGCCCATGCGTCTCATAATTAACCATTGTTGCCCAATGGAAAGCACGTTGTTCCATGTCCAATATACTACTAAGCCTGCCGGAAATTGGGCGAACATGAATAAAAATAGCAATGGAAGGAACATCATAATTTTTTGCTGAAGTGGCTCAACGGGTTGAGGATTGAGCTTCATCTGCAGCAGCATGGTGACTGAGAACAATATTGGCCAAATACCTATCTTAATAAAGCCAAGAGAATCTGGGACGTCCCAGTCAAAAACTCCAAATAAAGTTATAAAAGTAAGTGGGTCAGGCGCAGATAAATCTTGAATCCAACCGAAGAAAGGTGCGTGTCGCATTTCAATGGTTGCAAATAGAACGCTGTAGAGGGCAAAAAATACGGGGATTTGAACAAGCATGGGCAAGCACCCAGACATTGGATTTGCCTTTTCTCGGCGGTAAAGAGCCATAATCTCCATATTCATCTTTGCTTTATCGTGCTTGTATCGTTCCCGTAGCATTATTGTGTCTGGTTGCAATTTTCGCATTCTGCTCATAGATGCGTAAGCCTTGTTGGCTAGAGGATAGAGTAGAATTCGAACACAAACTGTTAAAATCAATATAGCTACACCAAAGTTACCGATACTCCGGTAAAAATAATCGATGGGGTAAAAAAGTGGCTTTGCAAGAAACCATACCAACCCAAAGTCAACTGCACTATTCAGGTCAGGTGCGCCAAGGGCGTTTTCATAGCTCTCAAGTATGTTGAACTCTTTAGCACCTACAAATAAATGGCTAAAAGTTTGTACGGTCGCGTTGGGGTTAACAACTAATGGTTGCTGTGGTCTGAAATCCACATGATACACGTCTCGTTCGTTATTGACTGAATGATTAAATTTGGCAGTTATGGAACTGTTTTGGTCTGGAATAAGGGCGCTCAACCAATATTTGTCAGTTATTCCAACCCAACCCTGGCGACTATTAATTACAGTTTTTTCAACATCCCGCATATCTTCGTATGAGAGTTCGAGTTTTTGACCATTAAGAACTCCTAGCCCACCATGTGCGAACATACCCCATGGGACAAATTCTTCTGAGTCTACAGCAAACATACTAGTTTGCCCGGCTGCAGGAGTATCAAAGCGATAAATTCTGCCAAAGGGGATTAAAGAAACAGTTGCTGACCCTATGTTTTCAACTTTCTGTAGCGTTTTAAATAGATAATTTTCATCTAGTGAAATTGTTCTAGTGAACTTTAGACCTTCGCCGTTATTCCAGGTTAGATTTACGTGTTCACCAGGGCCAAGCGTTAACTTGTCTGCTTGCCATTTAGTTGTCACACTTGGGAGGGATATATCCTCACCGTTAGTTGTTTCCCATCCGAATTCCGCAAAGTAGGGGTGATTGGAGTCCAACGGTTCGAAAACTGAAATATTTTCGCTATTGTCAGAGTTAGTTTTTCGGTAGTCTCTGAGGTAAATCTCGTCAAACAATGCGCCGGTTAGTAATATACGTCCTCTTATACGCTCACTATTGATATTAACAAAATTACCGGAAGCAATTTCTGAAACGCGATCAGTTGAGTCAATTAAGAGAGGTTCATTAGATTGATTGGCTATTGGAACGTTATTTTTGTTATTAGGATCTTCTGAATCTAAATCTATATGTTGATTATTTTCGATAATTTGTCGCGTATCAGGAGAGGGTGTAGGCGAAATTATAGGCATAAGAAACTGCCAGCCTACCAGTATGATTAATACGGCGCCTATAACTAAAACAAGATTAAGTTTACTTTCGCCAAACATTATTTAGAAGAATTCTTACAGTCAGTTTTACGGGTGTGAAATAAAATATTTATGTTCCAACTAGTCAGGAATTGGTCCGGTACAGGGTCGTGCCCATGACTGCCGATGGGGTTGCATCGCAATATGCGCCATACGGTGAGCAACAAACCGATTATAGGGCCGTGCTTGTTTATAGCTTGCAGGGCGTAGGTTGAACAGGTCGGTTCAAATCGACAAGATGGTGGCAACCAAGGAGAAATTACCAGTTGGTAGCAGCGAATAAAAATAAAAAATATTAAATTGATCGGTTTCATATTACGTTACTTTTGCTAATGCCTTTGTAAGGTCTCCAATCAGATTATGGAATGAACGTTGCGTTGTCGCAGCTCTTGCTATTAGTACATAATCATAGCCTACTTTTGCGTGTTTTGGCATAACACGAGCCGCGACCTCGCGCAATCTACGCTTGGCTCTATTTCGAACTACTGCTCCACCGATACGCCGCGTAGCGGTAAATCCAATTCTGAATTTCATCTGCCCATTCTTTCTTATAGCATCTGTTGGGTTCAAGTGTCGCGTTTTAACGCATTGTAATACCAAACCAGGTGTTGCCCACTTGTGGCCATGATTAGCAGCATGAACAAAATCGGACCGCTGCGTAAGACGTACGACCCTTGGAGTCATTAGTCTATTCTAGGCAGAGAGGCGCTTCCGCCCCTTAGAACGTCTTCTGGATAAAATACGCCGGCCACCAACAGAGCTCATGCGTGCCCGAAAACCGTGTCGACGTTTACGTACAGTATTGCTTGGTTGAAAGGTTCGTTTCAAAGCTCTGCCCCCGACATAAGTTTTGTGTTTGCATTAGAGTGAACTTACTCTCGATAATCCCTCTAGGGAAGCACGCTCTATAAGGATTTGGTGGAATAAAGTCAATGCTTAAGCTCTAAATTGTAAAGTTAAATGGTTAATCGGTAGTTTTTATAGTTAGCCGATAGTTTAAAAAAGCCTGACATACATAATTTCAACTCGATGACGTGCTTTTAAAGCATTATATACGGTACAGGTTGTGTTCCATGTATGTAGACAGATATAGACACTGAAATCTATGCTAAAGCTTAATGCAAATGTGAAAAATTACTCAATATTCTGGAAGGTTCTGCCAGCAATCTTTATTGTGATTGCTCTTTCTATATTTTTTGGATTAGGAATAGATAAATATGTAAGCTTCCAAAGTTTGCAAACTAATGAAGAGCATTTGCTAAATTATGTTGCAGATTCGTGGGTACTTGCAGCGCTTTCCTATATTTCAATTTACGTATTAGCAACTTCGGTCTCTATACCCTTCGGTGCTTTTCTTACTTTAACTGGAGGATTTTTGTTTGGACCGATATATGGATCATTGTTTACGATCATTGCTGCAAACTTTGGAGCGATTATTATATTTAGCTTGGCTAAAACTACCTTAGGAAAGCTGTTATGGGATAGCGTAGAAAGCAAGCTCACGGATCTAAAACTAGAAGGAGTAATCCAACAGCTTCAGAAAAATGCACTACTTTTTATATTATTCATTCGGTTAGTCCCAATAATACCCTTTTATATAGCTAATCTTTTGCCGGCATTTACAGGCGTTCGAGCGCGTGTTTTTATTTTGGGCACTTTTCTGGGAATTATACCTGGTACAATTATTTATAGTGTCATAGGGTTTGAATTAAGAGAAATGTTTAATAATCAAGAAAAAATCTCTTTTGATGATTTGATAGGTGATACTAGTTTTTATGCATTAGTATTACTTGCTGTTTTTTCAGTTTTACCGATAGTTTATAAAATTTTTGCCCGTATAAATATAAAATTAAGGTAAATCAGGTAGGTTTTTAGCAAATTCCAGACCTATAAAACTTAACGTGTACGTGTAATGTGTAAACTCTTAATTGTTAAGGTTGATTTTTGATACTTGAACGCGATGACACCGATTTATACCACCTTATAAAGTTTTTACAGGACGGAGGGATTTCTATCTTACAAACATTTAAAGCGAAGCGTGTTGCACAGAATGCTGTGATATCTGCCACGGTAAAATACTCACCTGTAATATAGGGGTTTTCACCAATTTGAATGTCAAATTTTGAGAAAAACCAATTGGCTCGTTTACGCCCCCTGACTACTAAATCTGATATCTGGGGTATGTCCTCAGTTTGGCCTGGAAGCCCACGGTCAATAAATGCTGGGTGAGAGTTTCTAAAAATCTCCGCTATAGCTCCGAGACCCTCAATATCTGCGCGTCTTTCCCACATATCTACGATTGCTTGGTCTAACGGATTGATGCCCATAAGTCTCTTTTCTGGGTAAGCAGTTTCTAAATAGCGACAAATAGCCATAGCTTCTCCAATTTTTGTACCATCTTCCAGTTCTAAAATTGGTACTAACCTATGAGGGTTGTTTGAGAGATAATCCGCGGAAAGCGCAGCGTCTGTTGGATTTCCCACGTTAACTATTTCAACATCGAGACATTTTTCTCTGATAAAGATTATTACCCTTTGTGGGTTTGGAGCACCTTGCCAATCATATAATTTCATTTTTGTAGTATTCCTATGAAGTTGATTTACTATTTGTTGTGGTAATAACTAAGTACATATTGCCTAATTATCTTTTGGCTCACTTTCATCAGTTCTTATGTGTTCTGCTACATACACTTAAAAGCCCATTACTACTCCTTCTCGACGTGGATCCGCACCCCCTATCAGACCTTTTTCAGTAACTTGAACTGTATGAATTCCACTCACCAGAGGGCGTATCTTTACTGTATGTCCAAGTTCAACTAGAGGTAATTCGAACTTTGAGATGGAGGTGTTATATTCAAGCTCAGTTACGCCGTTGCGATTTGTGTGGTGCGGCAGGGATGCGGCCATTTGAGGATCCATTTTCCAATCTAATGCAGCAACCATAGCCAAGCTTACGTATGAAATTATGCGTGACCCTCCAGGCGACCCAAGTGCCAGCACTAGCTGAGAATCCTTGCCTAATACTATAGTTGGTGCCATTGAGGAACGTGGTCTTTTCCCTCCTTCCACTCGATTGGCTACTAAGTTACCTCCAATTTTTTCTTGGAAAGAAAAATCAGTAAGTTGGTTATTTAATAAGAATCCACGAACCCAGATACGTGAACCAAAAGGTCGCTCTATACTCGAAGTTAAAGACACTGAATTCCCTTCGCTATCAACGATAGACAGGTGTGTGGTCGAATTACCTTCTGAAGGGTTTTGCATCGCAGAAATATTGTTATGAATGACATCATAAGGTTGTCCTGCAGTCGCCTTTCCCATCGATCGACCAGTTTGGATAAGTTCAGATCTTTCAGCTAGGTAGTTACCATTTATTAGACCTCCGATTGGTACATCAATAAAGTCACTATCTGCTATAAACATATTGCGATCAGCAAATGCCAACCTGCTTGCTTCGGATAATATGTGTATACTTTCCAGAGAATTAGGTTGTTGGGACGCAACGTTAAATCGTTCTATCAGCCCCATTATTTGAAGTGTGGTTATACCTCCAGAACTGGGGGGGCCCATGCCACATAAAGTATAGGTTCTATACTGTCCGCAAACTGGTTCTCGCTGATGCGCTTGGTACTCTTTAATGTCAGCTGACGATAGGAGGCCAGGGTTACTATTATCGCTACGTACCGCAACACTAATAGCATCGGCAATTGGACCGGTATAGAAGGCATTTGCGCCACTTTCGGAAATCATACGTAGTGTTTCTGCATATTCTAAGTTGAACAATCGAGATCCCGATTTTATGGGCTGTCCTTTTTTATAAAAATATGTAGCAGCAGCAGAAAAATTTTTCAGATCATCATTATCGATGATAGATTGAGCGAGTCTTGGTGAAACAATGAAGCCCGATTTAGCCAATTCTATTCCGGATTTAAATAAGTCCTTCCATGGTAATTTACCATGCTTTTTGTGTGCAAGTTCTAACATTCTCACTAAACCTGGGACGCCCACCGACAGTCCTCCTGAAGCGGCTTGTCGCCAAGACATAATACTACCATCTTTTTTGCGGAATAAGCTGCTCTTTGCAAGTTTAGGTGCTGTCTCACGACCATCAAAAGAATCAATGCTTTGGCTTCTTGAATCATAGTGCATCAGGAAACCACCTCCACCTAATCCTGATGATTGCGGTTCAACTAATCCTAATACCATTTGAGAGGCAATTGCAGCATCTACAGCGGAACCTCCTTTTCGCAGAATTATTAGTCCTGCCTCCGTTGCAAGTGCATTTGCAGTACTTATCATAGCGTGTTTTGAGGTAACGGGCTCTGTCTTAATGTTGGAGCCAATCGCTTTGGCCATCGGCGATAGAAAGCACAGTATAAGACAAGCAACTAGTCGAAAAAACACAGGTTTTATAATACCACTTTGGTGCCTTTAGAAGAATCTGGCACAGTATGTTTAATTTTATTTAGCGAACGTAAATATGAACTTCGTTGGTTTGCACGTCTGGGCTAGTAGTTGAGGAAAGAGCTACCCTTCTGCTCGGCAACCCCATCTCACTTAATGCACTTAATACCTTTTGTGCATGGAGTTTTGAAGTGTTAGCAGCTAATGCAACATCGGCCGGGCTGCCAATATTTGGCGCTATTGCCAGCAGATCAAAGGTGGTCTGAGGTCTACGCTCTAAAGCTGCAGAAATTGCAGCATATAAAGCCTTTTTATACTCTACATTATCTCGGTCAAATCGAATTACGACTAGGGGGCGTCTTGCCCCAATAAGTTTCTGAGGGTCTACTGCTGTCGTACGTAACGGTTCTGCGCTAACTCTTTCATACTGATTTCCAAGACTTGGTCCAATATATTCGCCATTTTTTATGGCTAGAGATAACGTGGTGAGATTTTTTCGTTCAGCGTTTACATACTCGGTATATCTGGAGATAGTCTCCCTTAATTCCCCTAAAAGGCGATTAATTAAGACAACATTGCGGTTAACAGCATCTTCCACCAGTGCAAGTTGCCTATGATCCTCATCTACTCCACCTTGTAGTCCATAAGTTGCTCTTACCGACTCGAGCAAATAACCTGACATCGCCGAATCGGCCGCTACTTCATTGCTAAGTGTGTTAAGTGCTGCAACGTCGGTAAGGATTCTATCAAGTTCACTTTGAGCCGCATTCCATTGGCTAACCAATACTGGATTACCTGGCGTTGTACCGATTCGCAGCCGAGCAGTAACCGCTGCAATTGTTGCAAAATAACCTTGAGAATTTTGGCGTGCGATATTTCTAAGTTCGCCAAAACGTAACCGACGTATTTCTACCGAATTCTTAAGATTAGCAAGCTCCGCACGTTTCTGGGCAACTTTGGCGCCAACCAATGTTCCAGTTGGCGAACTCTCCATTAGTGCGTTGGACGGTTCATAAGACGCTTGTGCAAAGTCAGTCGAAGTTGCGGGCACTTCATCAACGTATATTGCTTCATCATCCAATTCTTCGGGTGATGCTGCAATAGAAACTACTTCACCTGAACCTGCTGGATCGTCACCAGTTAGGGCAGGCCAGAGTGTATCTTCGGTAAAAGAACATGCTGCAACAAACAATAAGGTTATTGAAACAACTATAACTCTCTTAAAGGATGCAATCACAAGAAACCACCAATCTCTATAATATCTTTAAGTGTTGCCATTGCATAAGACCAAACATCTCACTAGTTACTCCAAAGTTTATCATGCTGTAGGGCGATATGTATTCAACTTCCTAAATAGTAACCCTATGCTTTGCTGCTCACAAGCAAGATTTCTGGAATCTAGCATTGCGCTTATTAAGATTTTACTAATTTGTCAATATCATGTTATTGCCTATTTGCATGATAATATACAAATTTGCATGTTGATTTTTGATTACTTGCCACGTTTTCTTGATTTCAGTACTGTCAAAGTTGTCCCATTGCGCCCGTAGCTCAGCTGGATAGAGCACCAGACTACGAATCTGGGGGTCGGGAGTTCGAATCTTCCCGGGCGCGCCAATTTCTGAAAATTAAGTTTATTTGCAAAAAAGTATATTGTTGGCTCGATATTAAAAACATAGTTGGTTTATTTCTCAATGTTCATGATGATCACTACGTTTTTTTATGGAGTTTCCAGCGTTTTTCACGACATGTACGTTTACAGAATGTTTTTCAGAGTCCGCAAAATATAAGACAAGAGGAAATATATCTGTTGGCCTGAGAGATTGGTTTAGTGACACCAACATGAAGTGATAGCCTCCAGGTTGAAATTTAAAACGGGCACCTGAAGCAATCGTAACTTTATCTATTGGACGCATTTTCGTTATATTATTTTCTTTATACGTCTCGTGTATTTGTACTTTCTTTGAAATCATTGTATCCGCACCAATTAATGTAATGGGCGAAAGTGTATGATTGGTAATTGTCAGGTAAACTATGCCTGGCCGACCGGCAACTATAGATTCTCTAGCCCATGAATCAGAAACTTTAACGCCACCGGCGTTAGTGGGTTCGCTATTATGAATAAGAAACAATATTAAAATTAGTGAATAGACGATATTGGTTCGTATTACTTTATAAAGCATTAATTCACCGTTATTTACATTAAAATGATCAACGCTTTATAGATTAAACGCTATTAAAGCGGTTATATATCATCATGTGGTTGTAGTATTATTGCTGGCGTAAATGAATGATTAGATAAAGAAAATGGCCTATAGGAAGTTTCGGAGTCAATTGAAAAGAAGCTTTAAAGAGCTTTTTTTCAGTTTTCCAGTATTTGTAAGGGGAAGGTTCTCATGCGAGATAAATAATAACTTTTTTGGTACTTTGTAAGATGCTAATTCTTTTTGGCAAAGCTCGGTTATATTTTTTTCCTTAATAGGTATTTTTGTAACCAGTACAGCTGCGACAATTTCATCCTTTCTTATATCCGGAAGTCCTATAACGTAGGCTGCTTCTACCCCCATATAACTCATCAATACTTTTTCAATTTCGGCAGGAGATACGTTGATTCCACCGGTTTTGATTAATTCCTTAACCCGTCCTTGGAAATAAAAATAGCCGTTTTTATCTATAAAACCAAGATCGCCAGTGCAAAAATAACCGTTTAAATCAAATGAAGCAGATGTTTTTTCTGGGTCTTTAAAATATCCGGGAGTAACGTAGCCTTTTAATCGTATTTCACCAATTTTATTTGGAGGTAACGATTCTCCAGTCTCAATGTCTGCGATAATCATGTTATTACCGGGTAGTGGTTTTCCTATAGTTTCTACTCTACGTTGCAGCGTGTCATGGGAATCATTGATTGAGCAGTTACCATAAGTTTCTGTAAGTCCGTATATTTGACAGGTTTCTGGCACGCCAAGGCTAATTAGCGCTCGGATTTGTGAAGGTGACCCGAGTGTAGCACCTACGCGGAGAGAGAGAAGATTGCGCTTGGATAAATCTGGGTGTTCTAACAATGCCAGGGTCATATTGGGTGTGCCGTAATAAACTGTACATTTTTCTCTTTCGATCAATTTGAGAGATTCGCCGGCTTCGAAGTATTCCTGAAGGATTATGCAGCCACCGTGTGTCCATATTGCGAACAGCGCGTTTTCACACCCTAGTCCCCAAAAAAGTGAAACTGCAAGCCATAAACGGTCATTTTCTGTTATATGTAGTCGTTCACCAATATTCCACATGTTTTCAATAAGGGCAAAATGTTGCAGAAGGACACCTTTTGGCTCTGCTGTGGAGCCGGAAGTATAGAGAATACAGGCAATATCCTCTCCATTCACCGTGGCAATTCTTTTATCAATACTATTTTCGGAAACCTTTTTACCCATCTCCCAAAGCAAATCGAAATGAGTAATACCATTAGGTAGGGCTTTAGTAGATTTGCAGAATATTTGTTCTAAATTACTAAGATGAGGTCTTAGATTTTGGGCATTTTCCAAAAGTTTTAGGTAATTCCGATTCAAAAACGAATCTGTCATTAACAGAACTTTGGTTTCTGAGTGACCTAGTTGATAAGCAAGTTCACGTGATGAAGCCCATGTATTGACCGCTACAGTTACGCCACCAAGGGCCATTATCCCAAAGTGGGCTATTATCCAGTCAGGGTGATTGCCCATTAATATGCCGACTTTATCCCCAGATTGAACGCCGGCCGCGTAAAGACCTTTTGCAAACTGGCGGATTTGAGCCTGCAACTCAAGCCAAGTGTAGCGAATATTTCCGCCTATTAAGGCTTCCTGGCCCCTATATCGGGTTGCCATTTCCTCAATCAAGGTCATCGCTGTTCTAGATTTTGGCATTTGCATATTGCCAACTTTCTTTCGGAGCCGGTATTAAATTAGCCTATTGCGTTCTGAAGTATATTATATAAACCCTTCGGGTTCACTTTGAATTTATGGAGCTGATTTTGTGTTGTAACACTGGAGATATTAAAAGTCGTGAATACAGCAGATTTGCCGGAAGGGGTGCCGATATGGGGTTCTGCAGATGACTGCTGTCGAGCCGTTGGTTAGCGCACTGTTTTTACGTAGAGATTGAAATTTCAATCGTTCTAAAATCCAGATATGGTAGATAAACAATATGACCACTATGAGTAACAATTTAGTAGCAAAATATAGGTGAAAATTGTGCGAGGAAAATCCTAAGAATTATGAAGAAGGCTATTTATCTGGGTTTATCGCTGGTTGGAAACGAGGAAGGGTAAAGTTATTCGTAACACGGTCAAACACTACCATAACTCTCATTCCAACCCAGATTTGATCAGAGTTTGTTCTGACGAGGTTCGTGGTTAGCCTTGGACCTTCATCAAGTTCCACTTGAACAGCGTTATAAGGAATATCGTCCTTAAAGGCGTCAAACCAATCTTTATAAACTTTTGTCCACGAGCTAACGTGGCCAAATCCTGAGGCTGGTTTCCAGCCTAGTTCTTCAGAGAAGCAAAATGGACAAACGGGGCCTGGCGGTAAATGTACATTGGAACAATTTGTGCACTCTGCTAGAAGTAATTGCCCACGATTGCAACCTTGCCAAAATGCTTCAGTGTCAGGAGTAACCCTAGGTAGGGGTTTGTTGGTTTTTATGTTAGGGTGTTTGTTCATATTTACAAACTTTAGTTTCTGAAGATTATAGAATCACCCCAACAAGTTGCCCATTGGAGGTGATTGGCATTATTAATTTGTCGACCTCCAGCATTGCCTCTTAGTTGAGTGACAATTTCGTAAATAGAGTTCCAACCTCCAATATGTGCTTCTGCGAGTAATCCCCCAGAAGTATTCATTGGCAACTTGCCCCCCAGTTCAATGCGTCCGTTCTGGACCCAACTGGCAGCTTCACCTGGGCTACAAAATCCGAAGCGTTCCAAAACAAATAAGGGTAAAGGAGAAAAGGCATCATAAGTGTACAAGCCCTGAATATCTTTTTTCGTTATGCCAGCCATTCTGTAAGAAGCACCGTCTAAATAATCTGATCCAACGCGATTTCCAGATTGCTGATTTAGACCCATGCCGCGGGGGCTAAATATAAATTCTTCTCTTCCGCTTCTTAACCCCTGCATGCCAGAAACAAATATTGGTTTTTGTTTGAGGTCTTGAGCCTTATCTGCCGTAGTAACGAGCACAACAACGGCCCCGTCAGTGATTAGGCTGCAATCGAAAAGCCTCAGTGGATCAACTATCATGCGTTGATTCTGATGTTCTTCCAGTGTGAGATCTCCTTTTCCATAGGTATAAGCATGAGGGTTGAGTTGGGCATGTTTGCGAAATGCTATTGGAATGGCGGCAAGTTCTTTATGTGTTGCTCCGTAAAGAGCCATGTAGCGTTGATAAGAAAGTGCCGCCCCAGCCGCAGGCGAAGTCAGTCCGTAAGGAGGATTCTCACCATGAGTACCGCCGCCTTCTCTGGATCCTTCAATGTCTCCAGGGCCACCAAGTATGTCCCTTTCGCGGGTAAAACTTATTGAAGTTACACAGGCTACTACATTAGCCATTCCTGAAATCACAGCTAGTGCAGCATTTTGTAGGGAATATGCAATAAATCTCCCGTGGGTCCACATTTGGTTAACATATCTTACATCTAGACCATAGGTTTCTGTAACTTGGTCATAGTCAAGTCCAAGTGGCCACCCTAGATGCAGAGACAGCCCATCTATATCCTTACGTTTTAACCCCGAATCATTCAGCGCCTGTCTAAGGGCTATAGACCCCATTTTGAGTTGGCTATCGGGTAGAAACCGGCCAAATTCGCTACGTCCTATTCCAACAACTGCAGCCTTGTCACAAATTAGGTCATTCATCACCATCATACATTTCTGACGCTTTCATGATATCCAATTAGAGTTATATGTCGTTTTATAATAAAATTAAATTAGAAGTTAGGTACTAAACTAAATATTATTCATCCCAAGTTGACCGTTTGTGAAAAAGGGGCAGTTTCTATTATAATTGCGATAACGGATTTAATTCGGACAATGAATGTTAAGTATAGTGAGTAGTTGAATTGAAGCAGAAAAAAATCTGTTTAGTTACTGGTGCAACAGATGGGATTGGTCGATTGACGGCGTTGGAGTTAGCGCGAAAAGGTGCAAAGGTTATAATAATCGGTCGCAACAGTGAGAAGGGCGAGCTTGTAACAAACAACATTATTCGTGAAAGTCAAAATGTCGATGTAGAATTTGAGATGGCAGATTTGTCTTCACGTGTAGAAATTTTTAATCTAGTTGAGCGTCTCAATCGAAGATTAGGGCATTTAGATGTTCTAGTTAATAATGTGGGAGCATGGTTTCACAAACGAAAATTAAGCGCTGATGGCATCGAAATGACCTTCGCTCTAAATCACCTCAGTTACTTCCTCTTAACGGGGTTGCTTCTCGAAAATTTATTAACTAAGGCCCAATCAGCTCGAATTGTGAATGTATCTTCCATAGCGCACCGAGGGCCGCAGATAAATCTGGATGATTTGCAGGCTACGAGACAATATTCTGGGTGGCGAGCATATCAAACATCAAAGTTAGCGAACATATTTTTCACGTTTTGTTTGGCCGACAAACTGAGTAATAGCAGTATTACCGTAAATTGTTTGCATCCAGGCTTTGTTGCCAGCAAGTTTGGGCATAATAATGGTAGGTTTCTAAAATTAATTTTGCTTGCAGGGCAGCAGCTTTTTGGGATTAGCCAGGAGGCAGGTGCGTCTAGTAGTGTTTTTTTAGCTCTATCTCCTAAGGTGAATGGCCAAAGTGGTGGGTATTTTTATAAATGTAGGTTGTCGACAGTTGCAAAAACTGCTGATGATAATAGAGTTCGTGATGAGCTTTGGCAGTACAGCGAAGAACTTACCAGATTTAAATACCCACACATATGATGTGTAGCGGTTGTTACCGCATAGGAACGCTAGGACTAGCCATTTGAGCAATGATTTTATAATAGCGCACTACTTTCAATAAGATGGCTGGGGGACGAGGATTCGAACCTCGACTTACGGAGTCAGAGTCCGCTGTACTGCCATTATACGATCCCCCAATAATCTAATATAATCAATGACTTAACGTATTATAGATTAATTATTCTTTCCTTCAATGTACACCACATGTAAAAAAATATCTAAAGGAAGACCAAACCTCTCCCTTGTGCAGATATTTTCGACCCTAATTCTAATCAATCTCATCATTCCTGAAAAGTCTTTCAGCGATAGAATTTTGCCCAAGCTTCTTATTGGAGGTTCTACCCCCGTAATTTGATGCGATGGTGTTATATAAAATACTAAAAATACTAACTGTCCGATACTGAGCCAGAATTTATTGAACTTTCATACAGTAGGTATTGTTTTGGGTCAGGAATTATAAAAATAATAGCCTTTTTTGTTAAACCATGAAATACTAGGTACGTTGGTTTCTGTATGGGGGAGTAACCATGTCGGCAATAAAATGGTCCATAACGGGGGAGTATATGGAAGCCTGTAGTTGCCATTTCTTGTGTCCGTGTGTTCCAAGTAATGCAACTGCCGCTTCTACATACGATTTCTGTAAGGTTGCCTTAACGTTCTTTATAGAGAGTGGTCAATTCGACGGGGAGTCTCTAGACGGTGTGTCATTCGCACTCATCCATCAGTCTAAGGCCATTATGGCCGAAGGTGAATGGTTCGGAGGACTCGTCGTGGATTCAGCCGCCTCTCAAAAACAGGCAGAAGCAATTAAAGTGATTGCGGGTGGTAAAAGTGGTGGTCCCTGGGACAATGTGGCTCCGATGATTTCTGATGATCGTGGCATGGAGCGACGAAGCATTAGTTTTGAGCAAGATGGAGCTAGGCGAAGTGTAAAAATTGATGGTCTACTTGATCAAAGTATTGATGGGGTAGCCAGTGTTACGGTGCCCGGCGAGAACATTGTCATCGATAACGCTAAACATCCTGCGAATACCCGCTTAAGCCTTGCCAAAGCTGCACGCAATGTAATTCGTGCATTTGGAATTAATTGGGAGGGTAAGCCGGGTGAGGATAATGGTCACTTTGCTCCCTTCTCATGGCAAGGTGAGGTGCTTTAACTGAAGGTGCTATAGTGCCTTCTTCCCGTATTGTACGTTACATAGGGCCTGTGGCTCTAATGAGCCTCAGCGTTATCGCTTGGTGGTTCCTGTTTCAAAGTGACCCGGCAACAAACGCCGCAGCTAACAGCAGCCTGCTGATGAAGTATATGATGCGTCCTTCCGAAATTGGCCAGTATATCATAACTTCGTTTATCATGTGGGTTGTTATGATGATTGCCATGATGACACCAGCACTTATGATCATGGTCGTGGTATTTCAGCGTTTGGATCGTAATGAAGGGTATGTCAATGTTTTCGTGTTCGCCAGCGGTTATTTTATCATCTGGAGTGTATTCGCGGGATTAGCTGCAGCACTACAATGGTGGTTCAATAGCAGCGGATGGCTAGATGGACACATTCAAGGGTCCAAATCAATGCTTGCGGGTGGTACGCTGATCGCGGCTGGGATTTATCAACTCACACCACTTAAAGAAGCCTGTCTTGATCGTTGCCGCAGTCCAGTATCGTTTTTCCTAGACTACTGGAAACCTGGTCGTAGCGGAGCACTCCGGATGGGCTTACATCATGGGCTTCTTTGCCTTGGGTGCTGTTGGGGTCTTATGCTGACGATGTTTGCCGGCGGCACTTCAAGTGTGCTGGTAATGGCATTGCTTAGCGCATTTATACTCGCTGAACGTTTAATTCCATCAGGGCCATGGTCAGCAAAAATTCCAGGAATAATTTTGCTCGGTCTTGGAATCGCATTTTTGACTATCGGCTGATACGACGGCTAAAAACGAATAAACGCGTATTTGATTGAGGAGGAAAGATTATGCAAAAGGTTGACTCATACTCACGTTCCGACATCCTTGAAAAAACTTCGTTATATGCAAAGTGGGCGCCGGCACAACTCGAAGCTTTCTCCAAATTTGCAGAAGCAACGTTCACTGACGGAGCATTGTTGGTAAAAGAAAAGGAATTAATTGCCATCGCATGTGCGCATGTTTTGCGATGTGAATACTGTATCGACTACCATATCAAGCTTGTTAAGCAGGCGGATGCATCCATTGAGGAAGCGAGTGAAGCTATTTGGGTTGGCATTGCGATGGGTGCTGGTGCGTGTTTTCGACATTCAGCGGTTGCTTTCGAGACACTCGCGAAAGAAGATTCCAGCAGCTCTCATGATACAAAGAATTCTAGTTGCCAAAGCACTCTCGCTCAGAAAACACCCCAAATACACAGTGCCTACGTTAAATTTCAACGAGCGGCTATTAGTGAAGGAGTTCTTTCCTATGGAACAAAGCTTCTTATAGCGATTGCCTGCGCGCATAATACAAGATGTCAGCAATGTATTGAGTATTACGTCACAGAGGCTTTAGCCCATGGGCATTCTCGAGAGGCAATTTCTGAAGCTATATGGGTCGCAGTGGAAATGGCTGCGGGAGCAGGATTCAGCCATGCCGGCATTTCGGCAGTTCTGATGGAGTAATCACCAGTCCACTTGTCGGTTTTAGTTAGTAAATGCGCGTGTTAGTAGGTTCAAAGGTTGCAATAACACTCGCTTTATTACTTAGTTAGGGAGTGGAAGGTAAGTGTCTACTGTATTACAGTTACGAGATCGCCCAATAACTAACTAAACTTACCTTCTTTAGCGGCTCTTTTTTTACAGGGTACCATGTGTTTGTTTCATATAGTTTCTTCATTGACGTTTTTGGCTACTTTTTTGAATTTTAGCCCAATCATCTCTCAGAGATATAGTTCGATTAAAGACTAGCTGTTTGGGGTTCGAATCTGGGTCCAGACAGAAATACCCTTGGCGTTCGAACTGCATCGTTTCTCCTGCAGAGGCATTTAGCAGGCAAGGTTCAACGCAACAATCTAGTAATGTATCAAGAGACTGAGGATTGAGATCATCTAGCACGTCGCCGTTTTCTCCAGGGTGTTCGGTACTAAATAGGTGGTCGTAGAGGCGAATTTCTGCTCGCGCACAATTTGTAGCTGAAACCCAATGAAGTGTTCCCTTAACTTTGCGACCATCTGGGGACTCTCCACCACGAGACTGCGGGTCATACGTGCATTTAAGAGCAATTACTTGACCAGTATGATTTTTAATTACTTCATGACATTTAATAAAATAGGCATAACGCAAGCGTACTTCACGGCCAGGAGCCAACCGAAAAAACTTTTTTGGAGGTTCTTCCATAAAATCATCTTGCTCAATGTAAATCTCGCGTGAAAAGCTTATGAGACGTTTTCCAGCACTCGCATCATTTGGATTGTTGACAGCTTCCAACTCTTCGACTTTGCCGTCAGGCCAGTTTTCGATTATTACCTTGAGAGGTTTCAGCACAGCCATCCGGCGCTCTGCCTCTTTATTCATTAATTCTCTTACACAATGTTCTAACAGTGCAATTTCTACCATGCCGTCACTTTTAGAAATAGCAAGACGGCTCACGAAGTCACGAATTGCTGCCGGTGGAATGCCACGTCTTCTCAATCCTCTGAGTGTGGGGAGGCGCGGATCGTCCCAACCCCGAACATATTTGTCCTTTACAAGTTGGATAAGTTTTCGTTTTGACAAAACAGTGTATGAAAGGTTTAGCCGGGAGAATTCATACTGTAGTGGTACCGCATCAACTGGTAAATGTTCGACCAGCCAATTGTAAAGCGGCCTGTGGTCTTCAAATTCTAGTGTGCAAATAGAATGTGTAACGCCTTCAATAGCGTCGGACTGACCATGTGCAAAATCGTACGTGGGGTATATACACCAGGCATCTCCAGTTCTGGGGTGATCCGAGTGAAGAATACGGTATAATACTGGATCGCGCATATTTATATTACCGGAACTCATGTCAATTTTTGCTCGAAGGACACAAGTCTCGTTTGGAAATTTACCATCACGCATTTGACGGAATAACTCCAAGTTTTCCGATATCGGTCGATCACGATACGGACTATTTTGTCCAGGTTTGGTTAATGTTCCTCGGAATTCTCTAATTTCATCTGGCGAGAGGTTGTCGACGTAGGCATTTGCTGAATTAATTAAATGTTCAGCCCATTGATAAAGGCGCTCAAAATGATCAGAGGCAAAATAAAGATATTCGCCCCATTCAAAGCCGAGCCAATTTACGTCTTCTTGGATCGCATCAATATATTCGTGCTCTTCTTTGATTGGATTAGTATCATCGAATCGCATATGACACCGACCACCAAATTCGTTGGCAATACCAAAATTTAGGCAAATTGATTTCGCATGGCCAATATGAAGGTATCCATTAGGTTCGGGCGGAAAACGGGTAACGATTGTTTTACGTCGCCCAGTTTTGAGGTCATCTCGTATAATATCACGAATATAATCTCGGATTTCTAGACTGTTAGATGAATTAAACTGTTTGCTCATCTATGCTTTTATTCGCTTTCATGATGTTTGTTGACTAAAATACCGCGTGAAGGTCTCAGAGCCTGAAACCACTACGTAGGATCGGGTATATTCCGCAAGGTTAAAATTTGTTTAACAATAACTTAGCTATTAATATTATAAGTTTATTATTTTGTTATTAAACATTTTGTTTATTAGGCCGTCCAATATTTTTATAGAATTTTAAAATCATGGTTTTCCGGAATATTAGAAGGCGAACTAATATTGTTATGAATGGTAACGGTCGCTATAACGCTAAAATTTATGAAAAGGGGGGGTAGTGGGAGACTCTCTAAGTAATATAGATAGAGTGTATGGGGCGATTGATTTAGGTAGTAACAATTGTCGACTTCTTCTGGCTAGACCCAATTTTAATGGGTTCACGGTAGTTGACTCATTTTCCAGAATCGTACGTCTCGGGGAAGGAGTGCGGTATAATAGAATACTATCTGATAGGGCAATGGAAAGGGCGATAGAAGCTCTAAAAAAATGTAGAGCAAAGTTATCTGAATACGATGTTTCTCGTTTTCGAGGTGTAGTAACTGCGGCTTGTCGCGAAGCTAAAAATTGTGAATTATTTTTGAATCGAGTCTACGTTGAGACTGGAATAAAATTAAATATTGTTAGTGACGCCGAGGAAGCGTATTTGGCATTTGAGGCCTGTTCACCATTACTAAATGATTCATCAACAAATACATTATTGTTTGATATTGGCGGGTGTAGTACCGAGTTAATTTGGATTGAGTTGGAAAAAAAACAGGATCCAAGGGTAGTACAGTGGATTTCAGTACAGTTAGGGGTGGTACCATTAGCCGAGTATTATGGTGGAGACATAATTCAACCAGTTACGTACTTTAAAATGTTAAATGAAGCGGATTTATTAATTAGCCCATTTTTTGACAGACTTGGACTGAATCAAAAAGGACAGTATGAAAATATTCAGGTTATAGGCACCTCGGGAACTATTACGACGTTAACAGGTTTACATTTGAGACTCCCACATTATGACAGAAATTTGGTGGATGGATTCAAAATGAGTACTAAAGATATAATATCACAAACTAAACGCCTGCTTGCTATGAACATGAGAGAGAGAGAGGAGTTGGCATGTGTGGGTAGAGGACGTGGCGACGTTATCATAGCTGGCTGTGCCATTTTGGAGGCTATATCTCGTAATATTTCCGTGGAATTTATACACGTGGCAGACCGGGGTCTTCAAGAAGGCATAGTGTTGGGCTTGATGCGTGAGGACAAGGTGGTGTCATGAGCCGTAAACATGAGGCGTTGATTCGTCGTGGGTCGGCGGTCAAGTTAAGATCTGCTGGGAAGAGAAAAGCATCATCTAATCGATGGTTGCAACGACAGCTAAATGACCCGTATGTGAGTGCTGCAAAGAAAAGGGGGTTTCGATCGCGAGCGGCTTTTAAACTTATTGAACTTGATAACCGGTTCAATCTATTTAGGGGCAAGCAGAGAGTATTAGATCTTGGCGCTGCTCCCGGTAGTTGGAGTCAGGTAGCATTGGCAAAACTTCCTTCGGGCGCCAAAGTGCTAGCAGTAGATATTCAAGAGTTAGAACCTTTAGTTGGTGTTGAAATCCTGAAGTTGGATATTTTTAAGCCTGACTCTACAAGGACAATATTAGAAGCGTTGGCTGGAAAGGCTGATGTAGTTATGAGTGATATGGCAGCGGCATCAACTGGTCATACGAAAACGGATCATATTAGAATAATGAAATTGTGTGAGGCTGCTGCCAACGTTGGGGACAAAGTACTGGAAGAGAATGGAACTTTTATTGCAAAAGTTTTTAAAGGGGGTACGGAACGAGAACTATTAGAGAGATTAAAAAGTCATTTTAGTAAGGTGCAACATGTCAAGCCCCAAGCTAGTCGGTCAGAGTCTGCGGAAGAGTATGTTATCGCACGAGGATTTCGTAGGTAGTCTCGCAATTACACTTGATCAAGCTTGGAGTTAAGACGGTTTGGTGTATATTGCGCGTTAATATAAAGTTGGGAGAAGCCATGCAAATCCGTGAAGCACTTACATTCGATGATGTTTCAATTGAACCCGCTGCTTCAGATGTATTGCCTGGGCAGGCAAGTTTACGTACACGCTTAACTGCACAAATAGAATTGGGTATTCCACTTCTATCAGCGGCTATGGATACAGTGACGGAACATCGCCTTGCAATAGCTATAGCTCAGGCAGGAGGTATCGGGGTAGTCCACAAAAATATGGATGTTGCGAACCAAGCAAAAGAGGTTACGCGCGTAAAAAAGTTTGAAGCTGGTATGGTCGTTAACCCTCTGACAATTTCTCCCGAAAGACCTTTAGCTGATGCGTTGGCTCTTAAGGAGCGACACGGCATATCCGGGATACCGGTTGTCGAGTCAGATAATGGACTTTTAGTGGGTATATTGACTAATAGAGACGTACGTTTTGCGAGTGATGCCAGCGAGAAAATTAGAAACTTAATGACAAAAGACAATTTGGTAACAGTTAGAGAAGGAGTTGATCGCGAAGAGGCAAAAAGACTTTTACATCGCCATCGTATAGAAAAGTTACTTGTTGTTGACGAACAATATAGGTGTGTCGGAATGATTACAGTTCGTGATATTGAGCGATCAGAATATTTTCCCGATTCCACTAAAGATGAAAAGGGACGTTTGCGAGTGGCGGCAGCCACGGGTGTAGGAGATGGAGGTTTGGACAGAGCAGAGGCATTGTTGGATGCTGGGGCCGATGTCATTGTGGTCGATACAGCGCATGGTCATAGTGCGAGCGTAATAGGCACAGTAAAGTCGATTAAAAAACTGAGTAATAGGGTGCAGGTCATAGCGGGTAATGTAGCCACTGGTGACGGGACAAGGGCATTAATTGATGCTGGCGTAGATGCAGTTAAGGTGGGTATTGGGCCAGGTTCAATTTGTACCACCAGAATTATAGCTGGCGTTGGGGTTCCCCAATTAACTGCGTTGATTGATTGTGTGAAAGTAGCTGGCCAAAGTGACATACCTGTCGTTGCTGATGGGGGTATCAAGTATTCAGGTGATTTGGCGAAGGCTGTCGGTGCCGGCGCTAGCTGCGCAATGATAGGTTCGCTTTTCGCTGGTACAGAAGAGAGTCCGGGGGATGTGTTCTTATATCAGGGGCGCTCTTACAAGTCTTATCGTGGGATGGGGTCTCTTGGTGCTATGGCTAGAGGGTCGGCAGATAGATATTTTCAGCAGGAGATTTCAGACGAACTTAAACTTGTTCCTGAGGGTGTTGAGGGACGTGTGCCATTTAAAGGGCCTGTAGGAGGTGTGGTGCACCAGTTAACTGGGGGTTTAAAGGCGGCGATGGGTTATACAGGAAATAAAACCATCGAGGAGATGCGACAAAACTGCCGTTTTCTCAGAGTTTCCTCAGCTGGACTTCGAGAGAGCCATGTCCATGACGTCACTGTAACTCGTGAACCGCCAAATTACCCACAAGTTGGTTAATCAATGGTTGAGTTATTACCTTTTTATTATAGAAATTTTGATCGATAATAAGTTTTAGGAGAATTAGCTAAAGATAACTGACATAATGATGTAATATCTGGTTTATAATGGCGTAATAACTGAGGTTGTAATGCCTGTTAAATTGGGTCTTGTTAGGGGAATAGTATTTAAGTGAATTATTTTGGAGATGATGCATGAGCAAGTTTAATGCCACGTTGGCGGTATGTTTATTAATTTTTGGAATGGTCATGGCTCCGTTTCCAGGAGTTATAGGGGGACTAGAGGCTGCGAGTACGAACGACGACTCATCTTCGAATAAAGGTAAAAATTTCGAGAATGGGCAAAAAGCCTTTGAGCAAGCTGATTGGCAGATTGCGATAGATCATTTTAAAAAGGCGGTGGCTGAAGATGCTAAGAATGCTGATGCATATAATCTGATGGGGTACAGTTATAGGCGTTTGGGAAAGGCGGATCCCGCTTTTGAAGCATACGCCATTGCTCTGGAGTTAAACCCCAAACATAGGGGTGCGAACGAGTATTTGGGTCAAACCTATCTACTTATAGGAGATTTGGAAAAGGCGGAGGCGCAACTTAAAATTCTCAAGGGTCTTTGCGGGAACCAATGCCAAGAGACGGTTAAGTTACGAAAAGCAATAGAGCGATATAATGCTAGTGCCGACAAGGAAGCTTCACTAAATCTAAATGAAGAAAGTTGGTAGGTAAAATTAGTATTGATCAGGCTATTACCTAATTCTTTGATATAGTAAGCAAATTAAAGGGATGAACAAAGTCTTCCTAAACAAACGATTTTACACTTTCATGTGAAAAATTATAGAGGTTTAGGAAATTTTACTCCTTTTGTTTATGGAGACTGTAGGCTTGAGCAAAACTCGATATGGCAGGGTTCCTGTTAGGAATTTTGATTAAGATGGTTCCCGCTGAGCGAATCTTGATTATTGATTTTGGGTCTCAGGTTACCCAGTTGATCGCACGTCGGCTTCGCGAAGCCCAAATATATTGTGAGATCATACCTTTCGATAAGGGTGATGATGCTGTCATCAATTATGACCCATGTGGCATTATTTTTTCTGGTGGGCCAGCATCTGTTACAGATACGGGTACGCCAAGAGCTCCCGCAGCAGCATTTAAACTTGGCGTTCCAATTCTTGGAATATGTTATGGACAGTTAACGCTATGTGAGCAACTTGGGGGTAGTGTTGAAAGTTCAGAACAACGTGAGTTTGGGCGTGCGGTTATTAATGTAAAAGAAGACTGCGAATTGTTTAAGGGAGTGTGGGAAGTTGGTGCCCAGGAGCCGGTATGGATGAGCCATGGTGATAGAATTATTAAAATTCCTCCGGGTTTTCGTGTTGCAGGTGTTTCTGATGGGGCTCCTTTTGCTGTCATTGTTGATGATCAACGTAGTTATTATGGGGTCATGTTCCATCCGGAAGTAGTGCATACGCCTAGTGGCGCAAAACTACTCACTAATTTTGCACGAAGAGTAGTAGGTTGCAAAGGGAAGTGGACAATGGGTGCTTTCCGAAAGCAAGCAATTGCTGCGATTCAAAGTCAAATTGGAAATAATCGTGTTATTTGCGGGCTTTCTGGCGGTGTTGATTCATCGGTTACAGCTGTGTTGCTACATGAGGCAATTGGCGATCAGTTAAAATGTATATTTGTAGATCACGGTTTATTGCGTCTGAATGAAGCGGAACAGGTGATAGAGTTATTTAAGCAACATTATAATATACCACTATACCATAGAGATGCATCCGAACTATTTTTGAATGCTCTTAGAGGGGTCCAAGAACCAGAAAAAAAGCGAAAAATTATTGGTGGGTTGTTTATAGATGTGTTTGAAGAAGAGGCGCACGCTATGGGCGGCGCAGATTATTTAGCACAGGGAACTTTGTATCCAGATGTTATTGAGTCAATTTCGGCGGCAGGTGGGCCAAGCGCGACTATCAAGTCTCATCATAATGTAGGAGGCTTGCCGGAACGCATGAATCTAAGTTTAGTTGAGCCGTTAAGAGAACTTTTTAAGGACGAAGTCAGAGAGTTGGGTCGTGAACTCGGGCTTCCAGATAGCCTAATTGGCCGTCATCCATTTCCCGGGCCAGGATTGGCCATTCGAATACCTGGAGAGGTAACTCGAGAAAAAGCTGATATATTACGTAAAGCCGACCAGATATATCTGGATGAACTTTGGAAACAAGGTCTTTATGACAAGATTTGGCAAGCTTTTGCCGTTTTGCTTCCAGTGCAGACAGTAGGGGTTATGGGTGATCACCGTACTTATGAATTTGTTTGTGCGCTGAGGGCAGTTACTTCCTTGGATGGCATGACTGCCGACTTTTTTGCTTTCGATATGTCCTTTTTGGCTCTTGTTTCTAATCGTATCGTTAACGAGGTCCCTGGGATTAATCGAGTGGTGTACGATGTTACATCAAAACCACCAGGAACGATAGAGTGGGAATGATGCCCACGACAAAAGATCGTTATATATCAATGTGTTATAGTTCCACAACAACTTCACAAACACTTCAAATGATTTGTAAGTTATTGATATCACAGGTAGATTGAAAGAGATTAACTGCCATTAATATCAAAATTGGGAAAAGTTCATATTTTCTTACCCCTATTGGATATTGAATTTATTTTTAATAGGATAAGGGTTGAACTATGAAGTTCGGTGTATTTTTGCCAAATGGCAGTAATGGTTACGTACTATCTGAAGCTATAAAGCCGTATTTTCCCACTTATGATCATCTTAGTTCTATATCCATAGAAGCAGAAAATCAGGGCCTATCTTTTGCTCTACCAATGATAAAGTTCAAGGGTTTTGGTGGTTCTACCGGCTTTTGGGACCACTGTTTAGAGCCCTTTACCTTAGTGGGTGCATTGTCCGCTATAACAAACAAGTTGAATTTTATTCCCACGGTTTCTTTGTTGGCACTACACCCAGCTTATACGGCCAGGATGATGGCTACATTATCTAACATAAGTGGGGGGCGGGTAGGCTTGAATGTAGTAACAGGTTGGAACAGTCAAGAGTATGCGCAGATGGATTTATGGCCTGGATCTAAATTTTATGAAGAGCGCTACGAATATGCCTCTGAATATATGGCTGTGTTGAACGATTTATGGACAACAGGCCACTGCAACAGAAAAAGTAAATATTGGGATTTGGAGGAC
>Ga0310344_10000555_pt1 | contig 29337 bp, 29 predicted proteins | sample HC15DNA20200_MG_FD_203801 | JGI IMG/M metagenome (GOLD analysis project Ga0310344, IMG submission 203801) | Marine microbial communities from station ALOHA, North Pacific Subtropical Gyre - HC15-DNA-20-200_MG | ecosystem: Environmental > Aquatic > Marine > Oceanic | place: Pacific Ocean: North...
TTTAAATTGTTCAATATTTAGTGGAAAACGACCTTCACGTAAAGGATGCAAGTCGAATAAATGTATGTAACAAAACCATGGTGTTTTATTATTAAGAGAATCTAATAATTTTAAAATTTTATCTGTCATTCCGGTAGGAAGAGTTTCTGGTGGAGGACCTGGTTCATAAGTATGTTCTTTGTTCTCTAGAAAATTTGCTATAGGTTGTAACGATTTTAATTTTGGAATTAATCCTACAATTTGATAATTGAGATCTTTTAATTTTTGTAGATGATTATTTTCTAATAAAATAATTTTCTGTGCTCTAATTCCAGTTTCATATTGAAATCTTGAATTGAACAAACAGTTTAATGAAATTATAGTTCCATCTGCAGGTGAAAATGTATTATTGAAATAAACTCCATTATTTTTTAATGAATCTAAAAATGGCGTATATGATTTTTTGTCATTACCATAACATTGATCAGCTCGTAATCCATCAACTAAAATAAACAAAATATTTGACTTCATACTATCAAATCATATAATTCGTCTATTTTATGGATTTGTTTTTAATTATTTAATGAATTAGATTTTATCAAAAATAGTGAAATTGATATAGTTCTTTTTAAAAAATGTCTCATGTCTAAAAATAATCTTCTTTTTCGATGTTGGTATTATTTCCGAATGGGATGGTCAACATATTTTGCTTTCATTTTAGCAGCAATTAACACTCTTACTGTTACATACTTTTTAGCTATAGATAATTATCCTTCATTAAAACTGGTTTTTCCATCCTTTGAAACATATATTACGATTATTGTATCAATTGGAATTCCTTTACTAATTATAATTGGATATGCACATTTTAAAAAAACTCAAGCATTCAAATCAGAAGTTGATGTTCTAGTCGAAAGTAATCCATATCTTCGTCGAACAATTGTGAATACTGAAGTCATATTAAAATTAAATTTACTACTTACTAATAATCTAATTTCTGATTTTAAAAATAAAACAATTGATGAATCAAAAATTAAAGAATTAGAAGAACTTGTAACTCAATTAGAAAAATTAAGTAAAACACGAACATTTACAAATTCAAGTGATCTTGATTTTCTGAAAAAAGAATTAGGACTAAAAGGCTAATTTTAATTATGAAAAATAGGAATTAATTTGATAGTTACAATTCATCAACCAAATTTTCTTCCATATTCAGGTTTTTTCCATAAACTATCTCTAGCTGATACATTTGTTTTATTAGATAACACACAATTTCAATTTGATTATACGAATCGGAATAAAATTTTAAAATCTGATGGAAATTGGACTAGAATAAGTATTCCAATAAAAAAACATCAAAAATTTCTTCCAATTAAAGACATTGAAATAGATAATGATAAAAATTGGAAAATTCAAAATTTGAATTTGTTATTATCTTGTTATGAAAATAGCAAATATTTCTATTTGTATAAAAATTTTTTTGAAGAACTTTTTTCTTCAGAATGGAAATATCTTTATGAAATTAATCTTGAAATTATTAAAAAATGTATTGAATGGTTAGATATCAAAATAAATTTAGTTAAAGAATCTGAATTAAATGTAAATGGAGAGAGTTCTGAAAAATTAGTAAATATTTGTAAAAAATTAGGTGCTAAAACATATGTTTCTGGTCCTGGTGGGAAAAAATATCTAAATCAAAATTTATTTTATGACAATGATATTCGGTTAGTATACCAAAATTTTTCTAGTAATGTTTATCATCAAAATACTGATGTTTTTGTCCCAGATCTTTCGATTATTGATTTATTAGCGAATTTGGGCCCAAATTCAAAATCTTTCTTATTTAAATAACATTTCTGTTGTGAATATTTTCAAATTTTCTATTTTTTACAAATTCAAATTTATTGATCATAAGTATTCTTTTTATCCTGTTATTTTCGGTACAATTTATGATAATTCTTACCAAAGCCATAATGTCTGAGTATAAAAATAAAAATATTCTTGTTACTGGCGGTACTGGCTCTATAGGTCTTGCATTAGTGAAACAATTATTGTCATGCAAACCAAAACTTATCAAAATTTTAACCAATGATGAAAATTCCATTTTTGATTCAAGAAAAATTCTTGGTGAAAATAAAATAGTCAAATATATTGTTGGTGATATTAGAGACAAAGAACGTTGTCAGTTAGCAATACGAAATGTTGACATAGTTTTTCATGCTGCAGCAATGAAGCATATAGACATTTGTGAACAGAATCCATTTGATGCTGTAAAAACCAATGTCATTGGTACTAGTAATATGCTTGAAGTTTCCATTATTGAAGGAATTTCAAAATTTATATTCATTAGTACCGATAAGGCAACCAACCCTACAAGTACTTTGGGTGCAAGTAAACTTCTTGCAGAGAGATTGACTTTAGACGCTGGATCATCGCCTGAAAATAATAAAATGATCTTTACAATTGCAAGATTTGGTAACGTTGTTGGATCTAGAGGGTCCGTTTTTCAGATTTTCAATCAACAATTACGAAATAATCTCCCAATCACTGTTACTGATTCTAGAATGTCTCGTTTTATTATGTCGTTATCTGATGCAGCATCCATGATTCTAAAAATTGGTCATATATCAGACAACTCTGATACATTTATCCTAAAAATGCCTTCAGTGAAAATTGAAGATTTTGCAAAAGTAATGATCCAAGTTTTTAAGAAAAGAAATAATATGAAATCAATTCCAAAAATAAAAATTTCTAAAATTCGTTACCATGAAAGATTTCATGAATTATTAATTACTAATGATGAAACTGAATTTTGTCATGACGTTGGTGATATGTATAAAATTTCAAAGAAGTTAAACAAACATCCATTGAATAATAAACAATTTAATTCATCAACCGCAACAAAAATCAATCATAAAAAACTTGAAAAGATTATTAATGAATTATTTGATGAAGTCAATTGAAAACTGTGGTAATAGATGAACTGGAAAATTCCATTATACAAAATTGCAACAGATAATGATGATATAAAAAATATTAAGAAAGTTTTAGAAAGAAAAATGGATTGGGCAATTGGTCCGGAAATTGAAAAATTTGAAAAAAAAATTGCAAAATATGTTGGTTCAAAATTTTGTGTATCTTTCAATTCTGGTACTTCTGCAGGACATGCAGCTCTAATAGCTGGAAATATTAATTCTGGACATGTAATTGTTCCATCTTTTACATTCATTGCTACATCTAATTGGCCATTAATGGTTAATTCAAAACCTAAGTTTTGTGATATTGAAGAAGAATGTTTAGGATTAGATCCTGAAAAACTTTCACATTCAATAACAAAATCAACTAAAGCAATTATCCCTGTTCATTATGCTGGACTAGGATGTCATATTGAAGAAATTTCCCGAATTACAAAAAAGAAGAAAATACTTTTGATAGAAGACTGTGCTGAAGCATTAGGAGCAACAATTAATGGAAAATCCATTGGTACTTTTGGCGAAATGTCAGTATTTAGTTTTGCACCAAATAAAATTATCTCTACCGGTGAAGGTGGTGCTGTTTGTACAAATTCAGAAAAATTTTATAAAAAATTAAAACTAATTCGCTCTCATGGGAGAATCTTAAATGAAAAATATTTCAAAACTAACTCTCAACCTAATTACATAACTATTGGTTATAATTGGCGTATGTCTAGTATGACTGCAGCATTAGGTTTATCACAATTTGATAAACTTGAAAAAAATATTAAATTAAGAAGAACACATGCGAAATATTTTTCTAAAAAATTAACTAGATTTTCTGAAATTAAATTACCATTAGAGCCAAATGATAGAAAACATGTTTATCAGCTATACACAATTAGATTGGAAAATTCAAAAATCCGTAATAGTTTACAAAAATTCCTCTCAAAGTCTGGTATAATGACAAAAATTTTCTTTGATCCAGTTCATAAATACGGTTTCTATAAAATTAAAAATTCATACCAAAAAAATTTTTTATCAACTACAAATATTGTTTCAAATCAAGCATTATCTTTACCATTATTTCCCACATTGACAAATGAAGAAAAATCATTTATCTGTGATAAAATATCTCAATTTTTTGAAGAAAATAGTGGATAATATTGATTGAAAATAACTGGGAAAAACCTATAATTGAACATGGTAAAATGACAAAATATAATTACATTGTTCAATATCCAGAAAACCTTAAACTAGGAAAAAATTTTGATATTGGAGAATTCACTTACATTAATTCGTCGAAAGGTGTAATTATTGAAGATAATGTTCAAATTGGTTCACATTGTGCAATTTTATCTAATTCAACTATTGACAAAAAATTTGGAAAAATAAAACTTGAAAAGAACTGTAAAATTGGCACGCATTCTACTATCATGCCCAATGTTACAATAGGTGAAAATTCCGTTGTTGCTGCTTATTCTTTTGTAACTATGAATATTCCAAAAAATGAACTTTGGTTGGGCATTCCTGCAAAATTCAAGTCAAAATTACCCGAATAATGGTATAATTGATTACAAAATTATTTTAAATAGAATTTTTATAGATTTGTATGCAAATTTTGATAATTGCAGCACATCCTGACGATGAATGTATAGGAATGGGAGCTACTATAAAGAAACTTTCGTCCAAAAATAAAATTCATTTATGTGTTGTTTCTGAAGGTGCATCTGCACAATACACAGAAAAAAAAATGATTATAGAAAGAAGTAATGCATGTAAAAAATCAGGTAAGATCTTGGGGATTTCTGATTATACTTTTTTAAATTTTCCAGATATGAAATTGGATTCAATTCCACATTTGGAAATAAATAAAGAATTAGAAAAAATCATTAGAAAAATTAATCCAAAAATAGTTTATACGACTCCTAATCATGATATTAACAAAGATCATCAAAAAGTATTTGAATCGACTTTAGTAGTAACTCGACCACAATCTAGTAACGTCAAACATGTTCTTTCTTATGAATTTCCTGGAAAAAAATCATTACCATACATCCCAGATGTTTATGAAGATATATCAAAATATTATGAATTTAAAATTAAAGCATTTAAAATGTATAAATCTGAGATTGAAAAATTTCCTCATCCACGATCATTACAATCTATTGAGAATATGGCAATAATGAGAGGAATAGAATCTGGATTAATGAAAGCTGAAGCGTTTAATCTTGTGCACCAAATAAATTCTTAAAATATATCAATCATCGTTTGAATTCAAATTATGAAATTTTACATAATCTAATTCAAAAATTTTAACATCAATCTCTTCAAAATCTAATTTTTCAGTATCAATTACATTCTTAAGATAATCATATTCGTTCTCGTAAATATTAACTAAAAATGGATACGTAATCTCAGTTACGCTATTTTTCTCAATTACAATATACCTTAACCCCTCTTTTTCACAATTAAGAATGAATTCATTTAATGTCGAACCAAATATGCTGTTTACAATATTGATATTTTCACTATCTAGAACAGTATCAAATGTAACATCCGAAGTTCCTAAATACCGAAATTCTGAATCTGACTTTGATAACTGAAGATAATTCATGGCTCTTAATACATTTCCTGTATCTAAAATTTTTCCAGATAATTTATTCTCAACAATCTCTACAAATTTTATCTGTTCATCTTGTTCTACTTTGTTCACAATTTCATATCTTGTCAAAAACCATGATGATAAAATTATGATAATAATTAAAATTATCATCAACGAGATCATCTTTTGTCTATCGGTAAATGAAAATGTACTCAAACCATATTCTATTAACCTCTGAATTGGAAGTGTTCCAATAATTATTAAAAATGGGAATAAATAAAATAGAAATCGCCGTTCTGGTATCACCGAAAAAGAGATTATCATTGCAGATAATGTGGTAATAATCAAAATCCAATTTCCATTTATGAATCTCTGATTTTGATCAAATGCTCTTAACGAAAAGAAAATACCGAATGGTAATAAAATTACCAGATATGGATAAGAAATCTGTATTAATTGTTGTATTATATTAAAAATTCCTGTAACTACAAATCTATCAGTAAACTGAATTATTCCATTGTCATTAATATAATCAAATGCTGAATATTCAAGATCACTAGTATTTACAGATTGAAGTGTACCAAATTCACCTGTAAAAATCCTATTTCCATAATCAAAATAGAATGGATCATCATACGCATCATATCTATTTCCCAACATGGGTGATGCGACTAAGAAAAATATTGCTAAACATAAAATAAATTTTCCAAATGTTTTGGGGTTAACTTTTGAATTATAAAACAGAATGATTGAAATTACAATTAACATTATTACGCCTGGCCATCTTATCCACCACAATAAACCTGCAAATAGAAATGATAATGAATAAAATCTCGTTTTATATGTTAAAATAAAATAAAATGATGCCATAAACAGAAGAATATACAAAGGTTCTGACAATGCTTGTCCTGAATTATAATTTAGATGAGGTTCAAATGCAAAAAGGCATGCAGCTACAAGAGAATATTTTTCTGTGAAAAATTTTCTTGCAAGAACATACATCATAAAGATACTTACAATCGATACTCCCACTGAAACTATTCTAGCCATATTGGCATAATCAATAAAATTTTCACTATCAACTAAATTAAGAAACGGACTTAGAAAAATGGTCCATCCTAATGTCTTTGATGACATTGGAGAATAATCGCCATTTGTATGTGCTATTGAACGTAAAATGTATCCTAACGCATCTTCATCATTGGGAAAGGTAGAAAAATCTATCAAATATAATTTCATGGAAAGTGAAATACATGAAATCAGTATTAAGAAAATAATTACTTGAGATTTATTCAAAAATTCACCTATTCCAAAAAATAAATTCTTTAATTATGCCCAAGCTTAATGACGAGCCTGTTCCTAATGGTTTCATTTTTCTTGTTCCTCCTACCCGTTCACCTTCATTTCCAATAATTTCACATATTTTTTGTCTTCTCTTAAGACCTCTAATACTCATTTGTTGAGTTGATGATAGATCCATTGCATCAAAATTTAATTCTGTAAATGCTTTTTTTGAAATAATTCTGCTTTCGTTTAAAGTATCTGTCCATTTTCCTCCGAAGAATACATTAGCCAAAAAAGCAAACATCTTGTTCCCAAAACTATCAACTATTCCTGCATCGAGGTTTATAGAACCTTTGCCAAATCTAGTAACTAAAACTTGATCGTAACCTTCATTCATTTTTTCAATTAACAATGGAATTTTTTCTGGTTCGTCATTTCCATCTGGACCAAATAATATGAAATTATCTGAATTAATAGAATTCACACCTTCTAAAACTGCTGCTCCATGTCCTTTCTTTTTCTGAATAATTACTTTGAATCCCATTTTTCTTGCTTCTTCAATAGTGCCATCAGTTGATCCACCATCTACAAAAATTATTTCATCCACCCATTCCTTGTTTATTTTTGGAACGATTTTTTTTACACCAATAATCTCATTCAATGTTGTAATGATTAATGCGGTAGTCATGAATTGACGAGATTTCTTAATTATATAAATAACATTATGATATTATATGACTACTTTTTGAATAATGAAATTACTTTGAATTTTTATAATAAAATCTTTTGAAAGGTGCTTCAAAAGTAATTCTATTCTTAATTGCCCATTGGAAAAGTTTCTTCAATCCTTGATCCATGGTGATTGTAGGCTTCCAATTTAGTAATTTTTGTGCTTTATCATTATTACAAACTAATCTATTAACATCATATGGTCTCTCTCTACTTTCATCATATCTAATCTTAATTTTCTTTTTTGCAATTTTAGATATTTTAAATGCCAAATCTCTAATACTAATTTCATTACTAGAACCAACATTGATTATTTCTCCTATTGCTTTTTTTGAATCTAGTGAACGAATTATTGCATTTGCAGTGTCGGAAACGAATGTGAAATCTCTTGTAGCATCAACATTTCCTAGCATTAATTCTTTATTTCCATTCAATAATTGATTCATTATTTCTGGAATAATGTAAGGTTGAGTATATTGTGGACCATATGAATTGAAAGGACGAATTATTACTACCGGAAAACCATTTTCTTTATGCAATGTAAATGCAACTCTATCGCCCGCAAGTTTACTTACAGCATAAGTTGAATGTGGTGCAGTAGGATGGTTTTCATCCATTGGAACATGTTGCGCACTACCATATACTTCGCTTGTTGAAATATGAACAAATCGAGAAACTGTTTTTGATTGAATTGATTTCCAAAGTAAATTAACGCTTCCAGTAGTATTTACATTAAAAAAATCTGCGGGATAATAAAATGAATCAGGAATAAAAGGTAGTGCTGCTAAATGTATTACATATTCTTGATCTTTTACAGATCTACTTACAATTTTTTCATCGGTTATATCCCCTTTGATTATCTTCAGATTTTTATTATTATTTTTCAAATACTGTCTTTTACCCGATGAAAAATTATCTAGTACAGTTACCATTGCATTTTTTTTAAGTAGCTGTGAAACTACCTCTGAGCCAATAAACCCAGCTCCTCCAGTGACCAAAATTCTCTTATCTTTGTAGTTCATTTTATTCAATTTTTATGTTATTTTTTACCCAATTAATGGTGGATTTTAATCCTTCATCTAATGAAGTTAACGCATTAAAGCCTAGTGCGTTTGCTGCTTTATCATTTTTAAGAACTCTTCTTGATTGCCCCATTGGTTTTGATTCATCAAATACAATTTCAGGATTATAATCACAAATTCTAAGTATTTTTTCTGCTAAATCTTTGATTGTTACTGTTTCACCACTCGATAAGTTGATGGGGTCTGCTTCACAATACTTCTCTAGAGCTAAAATCATACCTCTAGCTGCATCATTAGCAAAAATATATTCTCTGATTGGACTGCCATCGCCCCAAATAACAAATGGTTTCTTTTTACTTAATGCTTTTAGTATTAATGCTCCAATGACATGTGAGTGATTTGGATCAATAATTTCTCTTGGCCCATAAGAATTGGCAGGCCTAACAATTGCTACATTCATTCCATACTCTTTTGAGTGAGAAATTGCTTGTAATTCTCCCATTCTTTTTGACCAAGAATATGATGCATGCATTTGTGGAGGATTGTCAATCCATGCATCATCTTCTGAAAAATCTTTCTCTAAATCAGGATAAACACATGAACAACTTGCATACAAAAATCGTTCAACATTTTCATTTTTTGCAGAATCAATCACATTCCCATCCATGATAAGGTTTGGTGTTAATGTGCTTGCAGGATATACGGTTGTTCGACCTAATCCTCCAGTATATGCAGCTAAATGAAAAACATAGTCAATTCCTTTTACAGCTTTATCAGAAAATTCTTTATCAGTTAAATCCCCATGAAGAATTTCAACTTTTTTTGGGTTTATTTCATAAGGAATATCTCTCTTATGACTTGTAATTCTAACTTTAGATGTTTTAGATAATAGTTCAACAAGATGAGAACCAATCATTCCAGTTCCACCTGTAATTAGAATATTTTTATCTTCTAACAACTAATCACTTCCAATAATTTGTAACTCTGGGAGCGGGACAATGAATTTTCCACCTGAATCTAAGAAATCTTTTTCACGTTTTTTAAATTCGTCCAAGAAATGCCAAGGTAGAATAAAGAAATAATCAGGTTTTAAGTTACGAGATTCTTCTTCAGATATTATTCTCAAATCAGTTCCAATCATCTTTCTAGACCATTTGTCAGGATTTCGATCAGCAATTGCATTAATTAATTTATTATTTAATTCATAATATTGTAAAATTGTATGACCTTTTGTCGATGCACCATATGCATGAATTATCTTTCCAGCTGAAACTTCTTTTTTGATAAAGGATATAGTTTCTTCTTTAAGTTTTTCACAACGAGATAAAAATTCTTTATACGGTTGTTCAGTATTCAGATTTAATTTTTCTTCTGATTTTTTAAGTTCATTCAGATTATTTTGTGATTTTTCATCTATATTTTGTTCAATATGCTTTATGAAAATTCTAATACTTCCTCCATTAGAATCGTTTAATGAAACATCTACGGGTTTGAGATTGAATTTTTTTAATAAGTATTCAATGACTGAAAAGTGATAATATTCTATATGTTCATGTACAATATTATCAAAAGCATTCTGAAAAATCATAGTTGGTAAATACTTCAGTTCAATTATCCAAACCCCTTCTTTATGTAAAATTTTTGATATATCTGAAACGAATTCATTGGGGTTTTCTAGATCGTAAAACATGGAAATACTAGTGATTATCTTTGCCTTCTCATCATGAAATTTATCTATAAACACTTTTGAATTGAAATAATCAACAATTATTTCTGCACCACTATTTTTAGAAAATTCAAACATATTTTTTGCAGGATCAATTCCTACAGCTCGTAATTCTTTATTTTGATAATTTTTTAATAATGTTCCATCATTGCAACCAATGTCTAATACTATGTCATTATTTTCTAAATTAATTTTTGAAATTGCTTGATCAACGATTTCTTTAAGATTATCAGTCATTGTTTGATTAATTCCAGAGCGATAGAAATAACGTTCGTATAAAATATCAGGAGGAGTAGAATGGCGTAACTGAACTAGTCCACAGTCTTGTTCACAACATCTGATTAGTTCTAAAGGAAATTTTTCTAAAACTGGTTTTGGATCTGAACCTTTTGGGGTATAAGCTGCAATATTTTGTTCACCTAATGAAATAATATCTGTAAGACATTCAGAATTGCAAATTCGACACGTTTTACGTGCTTCAAGTTTCATAAGGTTCAGCTCAGTATCTGCTATAAATACATAAAATCAGAATGTTTCCAAAATATTATACGATATAAAAAAATCCAATGATTCTGATGAAATTTAAAAAAAGTCTTTTGATAGGAATTTTGGGAATTATTGTAATATATGCAATAATTTTGATTGCATTTGATATTAACATAATTTCAGAAAAAATTGGTGACTTTGATCCTCAATATTTGCCAATAATTATTCCACTCATCCCATTAACTTGGGGAGTTCTCTTTCTAAGATGGAATTTATTATTAAAAAATTCTGACATAGATATTCCATTAAAAGATAATTTTATGATTTTTATTTCAGGTTTTGCATTAGGAGTTACACCTGGAAAAGTTGGTGAATTAATAAAATCACAATTATTGAAAAATAAATTCAATATTCCGCGAACTAAGACTGCTCCCCTAGTGATTGTTGAAAGATTTTATGATTTCTTTGCAATTGCTGTAATATCGTTATTTGGAATACTAGTTTTTGAATATAGTATTTACATATTTGGTATTTTGACAATTGGAATAACTATTTTTTTAATAGTTACATCTTCTGAAAAAATATTTTTAAAATTTTTAAATAAAATAGAAAAAATAAAATTTCTTAAGAATTTCTCAAATGAATTACCAAAATCATTTAATGTAATACAAAAATCTACAAGAGGAAAAATTTTTCCTTTATCCATTACTTTATCTATAATTTTTTGGTTTCTTGATTCAATTATAGCATATCTGACATTATTGTCGTTTGGAATAGATATAATAGATTATTTTGTTTTAATGTCCATTTACACCTCATCAATAATTTTGGGTGTAATTTCATTTTTACCTCTAGGAATAGGTGTTGTTGAAGGAAGTTTAGTTGGATTCTTATCCCTTAATGGAATAGAATTTCATTTGGCTACGGCAATAGTAGTTTTCATTAGGTTTTTCACTAGATGGATTGGTGTTATGGCTGGATTTATTGGATTAAAGTTTTCTAATATTTTATCGGACTAAAGAAGTGATTAAATAATTTATTAGTAAACTTCTACTAGGATTATAAAAAAGGTAAAAAATGAATCTAAAAAATAAACAAATCTTAGTGACAGGTGGGAATGGTTTTTTGGGAAAGAATCTAGTAAAAAAATTAGAAAAAATAGGTGTAAGTAATGTTTTTGCACCGTCATCTAACGAATTTGATTTGCGAAAACAACAGGATTGCCAAAAAATTGTTAAACACATAGATATCATATTTCATTTAGCAGGAAATTCAGGAGGAATTGGATATATGGGTAAAAATCCTGCAAATGTTTTTTATGATAATGTCATGATGGATACTCAACTTTTACATGAAGCAAAAAATGAAAATATTGAAAAATTTATTGGTTTAGGAACTGTATGTAGTTATCCAAAATTTGCTTCTATTCCATTTTTAGAAGATGAAATATGGGATGGATTCCCTGATGAATCTAATGCACCATATGGTGTCTCTAAAAAAATCATGTTAACTCAATCTGATGCATATCGTCAACAATTTGGGTTTAATTCTATTACAGTTATACCAACCAACATCTATGGGCCTGGAGATAACTTCCAGATAGAAAACTCGGGAGTCATACCTGGAATCATTTCCAAAATTCATAATGCAACAAAAAATAACTCTAATAAAATTACTTTATGGGGAGATGGAAAGGCAACTAGAGATTTTTTATTTGTAGATGATGCATCTGATGGAATAATTTTGGCAGCAGAAAAATATAACGATGTATCGCCTATCAATTTAGGTGCTGAATATGAAATATCAATTAATGATTTAGCAATTATAATATCAAAAATCATGAAATTTTCAGGAGAAATCATATGGGATACGACAAAAGGTAATGGACAACCAAGACGATGTGTTAGTAATTATAAAGCAGAAAAAGAAATTGGTTTTAAACCAAAAACTAGTCTAAATGATGGGTTAGAAAAAATGATTACATGGTTTGAATCAAATAATTAAATTTAATTTTTAATCACAGATATAATTTTTGAAATTTCTTCATCTAAGAGTGATGGATAAATTGGCAATGAAATAGTGTGTTCAATTAATTCTAAAGAATTAGAAAATTTTGTCGGATACTTAGACATGATAGGATCATTTTGAATTGTTACTGAAATGATATCATTCTCTCTAAGTTTTTTTATTAATTCTTTTGATTTACTAGTTTTCATTAATGCTCTAAATCTTACTGGTTTTATTGAATCATTATCATCTTCAACATCAATTAATTCTAAACCCGCTTCTTTATACATAGAAAATATTTCTTCTCTTCTCTGCAAAAATTTTGGAATTTTTTTCAATTGTTCACGACCAATTGCCGCCTGAAGATTACCCATTTGAAAATTGAAATGTAATTTATCATCCAACTTTCCATCATATTCAATAAAATTTCTTATTTCATTTATTCTTGATAGATCATTTGATACAACCATTCCACCAAATCCTCCAGAAGTCATTAATTTTGTAACATAAAATGAAAATATTCCTATTTCGCCAATTGTTCCCACAAATTTATCATTAACTTTTGCTCCTATTGCATGACTACAATCTTCAATAATCGTTCCATTTCTTAATTTTGGTATATTGACAGGTATGCCATACATATGAGGAATAATTTTTGGATTAGAATTCTCTCTGATCACTTTTTCATCAATATTTGGCGAATTTTTTTTTATATCTAAAAAATCAATATCACATTTCATTAACTCAATTGCATTTCTTAATGCTGAACAAACATATCCTGGAATTGTAATCGTTTCTTTCTTATTAAATAGAATTTTCATTGCTAAAAACAATGCAGATGAGCCACTAGATACTCCAACAGCATGCCCTTCGGGGAGTTCTAAAAACTCACAAAATTCATTCTCAAATTTTTTTACTTCATCACCATTTGATAATTGACCAGTACGAAGAACTCGTAATGCTGCAATTTCTTCTTCTTTTCCTAAAGTTGGCTTATTATGAGGAATCATAATTTTTTGCGCGTAGTATTGTCTTTAACTCTTATTATAGAATTATAATATTTTTTAGTAATAATACATATTAATTCACAAAACCTCATCAAATAAAAAATGACAATTAAAATTCTAGCAATTGGTGATATTTCTAATATATTACGAACATTAAACAAATATCTAAAAAAATCTGAAATTCATATAATAAATTTCCCACGTGAGAATTCTGGTGAATTTACTTCAATTGGTGACGTAGAAGAATTTGAAACTTGGAAAGTAATGGATCAAGTTAAAAAAATTAATGAAATAAAAAATAATTTTGATCTCTGTATAACTACCGGCACTGGAGAACGTATTGCATATCTTTGTGATTTAAATTACATTCCAATTTATTTTGGGCGTGACATTGATGCACCTAGATTTATTAAAAATTCTAAAGAAGAATGGAATGATGAACCATTACATAAATTAAATATTTTAGAAAGAATATTTTATAAAGATGCATTTCACAATGCAATACTACACATAGCAGGTCTCTTTGTCTACAAACATCTCATAAAATATTCTAAAAATTCTTTAAACAATGCACGGATATCTATTGATCGAGATATTTTTAATGAAAATACAAATGAATTAAATCTGGAAAAAAATAAATTTACTTTTTTTAGTCCTAATAGAATTGAAAAATTTAAAGGAACCGATATTTTCTGGGATTCATTAAAATATTGTAAAACAGATTTTGAAATTTTACAAGTAAATTGGTTTGGTGAAACCCAAAATGAAGAAAAACTTTTTAAAAAAAATATGCTAAAAAATATTCCAAAACAAGTTACATTAATTCCAATGATAAAATATTCTGAAATTCCAAAATATTATAAATTTGCAGATGCTATTATTGGAAATATGTTTATTGGAAATCATGAATTGGTAGCTTTAGAAGGTGTTCTTTGTAAAAAACCTGTAATTTCATACACCGATCCAAATACAAAGATAATTATCGATAGTAAAGAAATCAAATCTCCTTTTTTACCACAAAGTAAAGATCCAAAAGAAATTGCAAAAATTATCGATATGTTGGTTGAATCCTCTGAAAAAAGAAATGAATTATTTGAACGTGAATATGAATTTGTTATGGAAATTACTGATCCTGAAAAATGTGCTAAATGGTGGGATGATATTTTTCAGAAAATGACTCAAGAATATCCTACCATTAAAAAAAATTCTTTATGGTCTAGTATTTTACTTAGAAAAGTTCTATTTTTAATTGGAAATAGATTATATTTAAAAAAATTAAAACGAATTTTTAATCATTAATTTTATTTACTATTTTTAGGTTAATATTATCATAATCAATTTCATATGCTTTAACATGATATGAGTAATTTTGTTCTTTAGAATCATAAATTTTTTTCAAAAATGGGTATTGATTTTCATTTTCAAAAATATGTGATAATTTAGAATTTTTTAAATTACTGCCATCCAAAACTAAATGCTCCATTCCTTGATTTCTTCCAAAATCAAAATATTCTTTTAAACTATCAAAATTATTCTCTGAATTTTTTCCAATTCTAATTAATTTAATATCTGATTCATCTGATAATTCAGAACTTAGAATGGGAAAACTATTCAAATTATTTTTTATCCAAGCAAAATATTTTACGCCTTCATAATCTCTATTGACTGTTGAAATTTGTTCTGACAAATCTATTGCAATATTATACAATTCTTTTTCATGTTCAAAATCTGTCATCATAAAATTTGTAAAAAACACACTTGAACAAATTATGCCTAGTATCAAAATAGTAAAAACAATATTTTGTTTTCCTATTTTTTTGTTTATTTCATAAAATGAGTAACCTGCAAAAATACATAAAATTGGATACAAGTAAAATAGATACTTAATATCTTCAAATCCTCTTGAATATGCATAGAATGCTGGAACTAATAATGTGAAACTGAAAACAATAATTGTCCATTTTTCATAAGTACGATTTTTAAAAAATTTCATTATTCCCAAAGGAAGAAAAATTATAAACATTGGAATTAATAAGAGAAAAAAATATTTCATCAAAAATGTAATGCCTTTAATTAAAAATTTGATTAACATGTTTTCTTCAGAATGTGTATCAATCATAGAACCATAATATTGTGGACCACTCACAATATGACTTATCATCCCGTCTTGACCTGTTGTTTCTATTCTAGCAAGACTCATTGGTAATAATATTAAAACTGAAATTGATATCGCAATCAGATAAGTTCTAATCGAATTATTATTTTTTCTAAATCTAAGAAAAAACATTATTGAATATGGAATGAAAATTAACAGTCCTTCATATCTGATCAAAGCTGCTAATCCTACTAAGACAAAAGATATTGTGATTAGACTATGTTTTTTACTTAAAAATAGATAGAGTGATGTGAAAACTAGAAGTAAAAACATCTGTTCAGGATTTCCCATTAAAGAATTTTCAATTAATCTTGGTGAAAATGCAAACAAACTGGCAGCCAAAATTGCAATATTTTTTTTCAAAAATCTTGTAGATAACAAATAGATTGGAATTATTGTAAGTACAGAAATTGAAACACTAGTCAATCGTTGAAAATTCATGTAATCTAAGAAATTATTTGAATTTAGTAAAGAAAAGAACAAAGATAAAAATGATGGCCATCCATTATTTGGAAATTCATTTGTTACTCTAGGCGAAGATGATGCTATTTCTGATGGTAAATTTCCTAAAATTGATAAATCATTTGCATACCAAAAATAACCTGCTGCATCATTAGTTAATGGTAAGTCAAAAGGTAAATAATTTAATCTAATAATGAACGAAGTTATTCCTATTAATCCTAAAATTATAATTATTTTTTTTGACGTAAAATTTTTACATGCAGTATCAATTAAATTATTTTTTTTAAATTTTGAATCAGTCATTCTAATTTTAAAATTAATTTTTCTCTCTTACAACACTAATCAAACTGTATAATAGGATACTTGTAATCAATAATACTACTGCAATTAAAATTGTACCTGCAGCTACAATCGTTAAATTTGTGTTCAATCGTCCAATTTCTGCATAATATTGTGCTGAAAAATATGTAAATGTTAAACCAATTGCAAAAAATATTACAGATGGAATCCCATAGAATTTTAATGGATGTTCAATAGATGTAAATTTAATTGTACTTAAAATTACAGATGAACCATGGGAAACAGGATTATGTGTTGATGTATCGCCTGAATACAAAATTTTTATTGGAACTTCAGAAATTTTAAAATTCTTACTACTAGCTTTTATTAAAATTTCAGTTGAAATACCCATTCCTAATTCAGAAGGATTTAATTCATTCAAAACTTTTTTTGAATAAGCTCTAAAACCACTTTGTGAATCAGTTAGTTTTTGTTTTAAACTAGCATTAGTAATTTTTGTAATAACTTTAATTCCCATTTTTCTATATTGTGGAACTTCTTGATCTTTTTCATCCAAAAATCTTGAACCGATTACTAAATCTGCTTGATTATTAATTATTGGATTGATCACATCTTCAATATCTTCAATTCTATGTTGACCATCTGCATCAAAAGTAACAAGAATATCTCCATCCATTTCTCTTGATTTTAGAAATATGCTTCTTATAGCTCCTCCATAACCTAAATTTTTTTCATGATTGATTACAACTGCTCCCATTTTTTTAGCTATTTCTGATGTTAAATCAGTTGAACCATCATTACAAACTACAATTGAATCTGTAATTTTGTTTAATCTTGTAATGATTTTGGCAATATTTTTCTCTTCATTAAATGCTGGAATTCCTACAATTATCTTCAATTTTCTTCCTTTTGTTTAATTTTGAATTTTGACCTATAAAATATACTACTCAAAGTTTTTCCATTTTATTGAAATTTTTATCATATTTCATTAATTTTAGTAGAAAATATAATTAAACAACTTCTTGATCATTCAATATGATAATTGATGAAATAAAGGCTATTTTAGAAAAAAATGGCCATGATATCAATTCCGATGTTATTTCACGAATAGAAACCATGTTGGCATCAATACGAGATGACAACCAAATAAACAAACTTGATTACATCATTAACTGGTTTAACAAAAAACGTGAAGAATCCGATATGGTGGTAGAAGAAATTGGAATTAATGATTTAGATAAATGGAATGTTGATCCAGATACTGGTAATATCAAACATGAATCTGGTGGATTCTTTGAAGTTATAGGTGTTAAAGCATCAAATACATTTGATCGTGAAGTTGGTAAAAAGGGTTGGACGCAACCAATGATTGCAAAAAACCCTGGTGGAATTTTAGGAATTATTATGAAAAGAATTAATGGTGTACCACATTATCTTTTACAAGCAAAAGCTGAACCTGGTAATATTGGAAAATTACAATTATCCCCAACTCTCCAAGCTACAACAAGTAATCTGTTAAAAGCTCACGGTGGTTCAAAACCATTATTTGCAGAATATTTTGATGAAGAAAATAATCCAGAAATAATCTATGCAAAGTGGCAGTCAGAAGATGGTGGTAGATTTCATTTGAAATCAAATTATAACATGATTGTTGAAGTAAAAGAAGAAGAATTAGAAATTCCAGACTCATTCATTTGGGTAACATTATATCAAATAAAACAGCTAATGAAAATTGAAAACTTTGTAGGCCCACATGTAAGAGGAATTATTTCTTATCTGTAGAAAAATGAAATCTCTAAAATTTGGAATCATTGGTTGTTCACGAATTGCAAAACGTTCAGTAATTCCTGCTATAATAAAGTCAAACTTTGCAGAACTTGAAATAATCGGTAGCCGCTCATCAGACAAAGCAAAAGAATTTGCTAAGGAGTTTAACTGTGAAAAATTTGGAACCTACGAAGATGTAATATCAAGTGATTCAGTAGATGTGGTGTACATTTCAACTCCAATAGATACACATGCTGAATGGTCTAACAAAGCAACAGCTGCTGGGAAACATGTTTACGTTGAAAAATCTTCAACAGATAATCTCAAGACCGCAGAAAAGATGGTTGAGTCTGCAAAAGAAAACAATGTACGACTAATGGAGGGTTTTATGTTTAGATTCCATCCACAACATCAGAAAGTGAAGGAATTGATCAAGGAAGGTAAAATTGGAGAGATAAGATCATTCAATGGGATTTTTGGTTTTCCAGCATTCCCAGAGGGTGACATTAGATATAATTCTGGGTTCCTAAGGGATTCTGGATGTTATCCAATTTGTGCAAGTCGAATGATCTTTGATGAAGAGCCCCTTGGTGTATCTTGTATCCAAAAAATGATTCCAGAATCTTCTGTAGATGTAGGAGGTTCAGCAATTCTATTTTATAAAAATGGTAAAACTGCAACTATTACATATTCAAACGGAAGTTACTATCAGGCAAGATACGAAGTATGGGGAACTGATGGAGTAATATCATTAGATAGAGCATATTCGGTTCCACCTGATTTTACAACTAAAGTTATCTTACAATACAATACAGAAAATAATTGGGATGGTAGGCATACGGAAACTTTTGAAATTGAACCAAAAGATCACTTTTTAGAGATGCTTGATACATTTTGTATGGAAATTACAGGAATAAAGAAAGCACCATTTGACTTTGAACAAGAATTACTAAATCAGGCAAAAGTAATGTTTGCAGTTAGTTCTTCAGCATCTCCACCAGAAAAGGTATTTTGGTTTAAACACTAATTCAGATTATTCAGTACTTAAACCGATTTGATTACTCTAATCACTGCATCTTGATGCTTCTTTGATATATTTGGGAATAATGGAAGTGCTAAAATCTCATCATAAGTTTTTGCAGTATTAACAACATTAGATTTCTTTGCAAACTTACGATATGCTACATATTCATGTATTGGCATCCAGTATACGGTTGTTCTAATTCCATTGTCTTTTAGTTTCTTATACAACTGATTTCTTGATAATTTGAAAGGTTTGGTCACACGAATTGTATACAAATGATACGAATGTGTTTTGTCATTCACCATATCTGGCAAAATTATTCCAGGAATGTTTTGTAAATTATTATAATAATAGAGGGATGCTTTTTTACGAAGTTCATTTATTTTTTTAATTCTCTTTAATTGTGTAATTCCTAATGCAGATCTAATCTCGTCCAATCTATAATTATATCCTGGTTCAATAATATCAAAAATCCAAGGATACTCACTTGAATAACGACTTTTCAGAGATTTTGTCATTCCATGACTGCGTAACTGTCTTACTTTTTCAGCAATTTTCTTTGAATTTGTGGTAACCATTCCACCTTCAGCAGTTGTAATATTTTTAGTTGGGTAAAATGAAAAACATCCGGTATTTCCTAGTGTTCCAACATGTTTTGATTTATGAAATGTTCCGACTGCGTGTGCACAATCTTCTACAACTTTTAGATTGTGATCTTTTGCTAAATCTAAAATCTCATCAATATTGCAAACTTGTCCATAGATATGAACTGGAATTATTGCTTTAGTTCTTTTTGTGATACTTTTTTTAACATTTGAAATGGATAAAAAGAAATTTTCTTTATTAATATCTGCAACTACCGGTTTTGCGTTACAAGCAAGTACTGCATTTGCATCTGCCACAAATGTAAGATCTGGAATAATTACTTCATCCTCTTTTGTAATTCCTAATGCCATTAATGATAAATGAAGTGCTGCAGTACAATTGGATACTGCAATAGCATATTTTGCTTTTGAATATTTACAAAAATCAGATTCAAATTTTTCTAACTGTGGACCAAGTGTTAACATACTTTGTGAGAGTGTTTTATTGATAATTTTTTTGTCATCTCCAGAAATCCATGGTTCATAAGCAGGAAATTTAATTTTTGAATCTTTAAAAAAATCTTTTTTCATATTCTTACCTTCTAAATCCTCTATTTATTATCACTATTTTCTAATACCTGCTCGTATAATATCACAGAATTTTTTGCCATAGAAACACAATTACATTCTTCATGAACAAAGTCATATCCGGACACTCCTAATTTTTCTCTTAATTTATCATCAAGCAATAATTTTATTATAGCATTAGACAGTTCATCTGGATTTTCTGGTTCAACAAGAATTCCAGTTTTACCATCTTTTACTGTAAATGGAATGCCATGTGATCTTGTAGAAATTACTGGTTTTTTGAATGCAAATGATTCAAGTGGAACAAGTGGTGATAATTCCCATTGTGAGGGAAGAACTAAAAACTCACTATCTCCATACGCTGAAATAACATCTTCACGCGGTGGATTTTTAATTACTAAAATTCTTTCTGATAAATTAAATTTTTTAATTAATTGTTCCATTTCTTTTTCAAACCCAAAATCTACTCCCATTATCACTAATTTTGTATCTAGAATTTTTTTTTCATTTTTTATTATATTGAATGAATGAATCAAAGTTTCAATTCCTTTACTTTTTGAAAATCTACCTACAAATAAAACAAATTTAGAATTTATCTGATACTTTTCTCTAAAATTTTGTTTACTAACTAAAGTTTCTAAATTAACACCATTACGAATAATTTTTATATTTGATTTTTGATTAATATCTAAAAAAATCTCTTTTTCATATTCATTAGCAGCGCTAATTGCTGTAGAATCATTGATTATTTTTTTAATGAAATAATTTTGAATTTTATAAAGAATTTGTAAAATAATACTAGATTGAGTTAAAAATGGATGAGTCGTTAAACCTCCTTGATCTGAAACAATTAAAGGAGTTTTTAATTTTTTAGAAGCACGCCAAGCAATAATTGATTGATAACTTCTTAATCCTATTGTATGTATTATGTCTGGTTTATCTTTTTCAATTTGTTTAAGCATTGAACTATTGATAAAAAACAATTTTAATGAAAACCAGACATGAGTTCTATTAATTTTAAATTTTTCAATATTTTCTAAACGTGGGAGATTTTTATTAAATTTATTTGGGCCATTACTGAAATCTAGATCCGTAGTGTAAATTGTCACATCATGACCCATCTTAGAAATTTCATGAGCTAAATCCACTGCCAAAAATACAATTCCTCCAAATTGTGTGGCAGGTAATGATGCAGGACATACTAGAGCTATTTTCATAAATTTCTCGTTTTTATATGCTTTTTAGAGTCTTCTACCAAATTTATGTGAATTATTTATTAAATCTCAGTTAGGATTCTTCACATGTGGTATTTTATTTTGGTTACATTTGTCGTATTAGTACTATTCCTTAATTATCAACCTGACGCAAATGCTAATTCTGAATTTTTTGTATCTAATACCAAAGGCTCATACAATCTTGGATGTGAATTAGATAATTCTTGTTTTGAACCATACCTAGTTAATATTTCTGTAGGTGATACTGTGACTTGGACAAATAATGATGATGCTATACATGTAGTAGTAAGTGGTGCTCCAAATCAAGAATCATTTGAAAATTTAGATGATGGCAAAATTTTTGACAGTGGCTTTCTAAAATCAAATGAATCATTTTCTCATACATTCGCTGAAGAAGGATTGTTTGGTTATTTTTGTACACTTCATCCTTGGATGAATGGCTTTGTCACGGTTGGGGATGTTGAATTTATTGAAACATCTATGAATGTTGATTTTAAAACACGTCCAATAGTCTTAGATACTGATTTCAAAATTGAGGAATTTGTTTCTGGTTTGTTTGTTCCTGTAAATATGGAGTTTGTTGAAAATGATTTATTAGTTTTAGAGAAAAATTCAGGGACAGTTCGTCATATTAAGGATAATGTACTATTAGATAATCCTGTTTTAGATGTTGAGGTTAGTAATTACGGTGAGCATGGTCTACTAGGAATTACATCAGTTGAAAATAATGTATTTTTATTTTTTACTGAAGCGTATCATGATGGTGGACGAGCTCTTGAAAATAGAGTTTATCAATATTCATGGAATGGAAATAATCTTGTAAATCCTGTTTTACTAAAGACAATACCTGGTTTTGAAAGGGAATATGTTGGTGGTGAAATGGTTAGTGATCTGTCTGGAAATGTTTATGCTGTAACCGGCGAGAATTATAAAATTGGTCTATTACAAAATACTCCTGAAAGTGAAAGCTATAGACATTTTAGTTCTATTGCATCAACAGAGGAAAAAAATCGTCGTACAATCTCTCATAGTTTTGATCATTTACTTTCTTGTGCTAAAGTTTCTTTTCAACAATACACTACAAATCCCTTTGGTTGGCAATCTGAACAACCTGATCTATCCAAAAATCCTCCTGAAACTAATTTATTTAATATTATGGGAAATCTAAATTCTTGTTTCAGACAATTCTATTATGAAAATTTTTCTAATGGTCATTGGGAAGATACTAGCACAATTATTCAGATAGAACCTAAGGGTGATTATGCTGCAATTGGAATTCGTAATAGTTTCGGTTTAGCAGTTGATCCTAAAACAGGTTTTTTGTGGGACACTGAAAATGGGCCTGATGTTTTTGATGAAATAAATCTAATTGAAAATAAATTTAACAGTGGGTGGGCAAAAATTCAAGGACCATCTAATGGAACGCCATTGCCAAAAATATCTGAATATTCTGAATATATTTACAGTGAACCTGAGTTTAGTTGGGAAATACCAATTGGTGTTACAGCAATTGAATTTCCTAATTCCAATGATTTTATAAAATATGATGATTATCTATTTGTTGCAGATACAAATAGAGGAATAATTTACAAATTCAAACTTGATGAAACAAGAACTCAATTTGTTTTTGAATCTCCACATTTACAAGATCTTGTATTAAATATGCTTCCAGATTCCTCAGGAAATGAACCAATGGATGAAATTGTATTTGCAAAAAATCTTGGATTAATCAGTGATATGAAATTTGGACCTGATGGTGCATTATATGTTATTTCTTTAATGGAAGGAAAAATCTATAAAATCTCAAGTTAATTTTTTACTCCAATGATTTTTTTATAATTAATTTATGCAATATGTCATCAGCTTCAGTTTTTTTATTAAATATTTTATTAACTAATCCAATGAAAAATATTTTATCAATTTTAAAAAATGTAGATTTTTTATTCATAAATGAGACAATATATGAAAATATTTTACTGAATGATTCTTCTTTTGATGAATTAAAATTTTGATATTTTAAGAGATGGATTAATCTATACGTGCTCAACAACCCATAATTTATTTCAAGTTTAATTTTATTTTCAAGTGCATCTATTGTCTTTGTTTGTTCATTAAATTCTTCAATAACTGTCCAACTTGCATGAAATCTTCCTGAAGTTAAATCCCATGTTATCTGAGGCTTAAAATTAAATAAAATATATTTTCTATTTAATGCCATATTAAATGAAAATAGGTCATCTGCATCTATTGGCAAATCAGGCTCAAAAATACATTCTAATTTTTGTACATCTTTCATTCTATAAATTACGGATTGAATTGGCCCAAAAGGTAAAAATCCTCTTTGTAAACATTCCACCGAATATTTTTTTGAAAGACATTTTATTGTTTCATCAAAAAATCTCTTTTTCAAAATATTTACATTTTTTAATTTTTTGACTAAAGGTGAAATTGCCAATGAAATTGTTTCATCAGATTCTAAAACATCTATTACATCTTTAATATTATTTTGATCATTAATGAAATCATTAGTAAAAAGAAAAATTAGATATTTTCCTTGGGCTTCTTTTAAACATACATTCCAATTTCCAATTCTTCCCACATTTTCCTGATTTTCAATTAATCTAATGTTTGGAATTTTAATCTTGGATTCATTGATAATTTTTATTGAATCATCTGTTGAACAGTTATCTACGATTAAAATTTCAAAATCATTTTCTGGAAGATCTATACTTCTACATGATTCAATTGCTCGTTGTAAATTCATTCCTCCATTAAAGTTAGGAATTGCAACTGTTAATTTTTTCATCTTATTGTAATCCATTAATCTAAATTTTAGTGAAATTCTTCAGGCATTTCTTGAATGAATTTCTCAAATGATGTAAAGTCATATCTTTTCAATAATTTATCCATTTTATCATATGTTTTTTGAATATTATGAAATGTTATGAATTGATCCTTTTTTGATAATGTTATTTTAGGCATAAATTCTGGTGTTAATTCCCATGAATGAATATAAAATACTGCTGGAATTTTTTCTTTTTCATAAGATTTTATTGCATTTTCAATAATACGAAATGGTAATGTTCTCAAATAAAATCCTCCAGCTGCTGGAATTTTTTTCCCTAAAAATTTAGTTATCAATAATGGAAATTCAATAATTTTACCATCTTTTGAATTTTTACTTAAAGAATCACTTTTTATTTTGTATGGTTTCTTCTCTGCATCAGATATTCCATACATATTTGTTTTTACAGGGACGACGCTACTATCATAAAGATAATTATTTTTTTCTAATACATCTATAACCCATGAACTTTTAGAGTTTAATGAAAAACTTGGTGCACGAAATCCCCTTGATCTTCCATTAGTTAATTCACTAAATTTTTTAATCTCATTTTCAAATTGTTCTCTAAAATTAATTGAATCAATTCTTGTATGTTTCATAGTATGAAATGCTATTTCATGACCTTGTTCAACTATTAGTTTTAATAATTCTGGTTTATATTCTAAAAGCTCTCCAACAACAAAAAATGTTGCTGTAGTATTATTTTTATTTAGTAATTCTAAAATTTTTTCTATACCTTCAATAACTTTAGGTTCATGTTTTTCATCTGATAAATATTTTTGAATTAATTCTGGATGATACCAATCTTCAAAATCTATACCTAAAATATTCATTTTTAATTATTAGTGATCTATTCTTTTAACAACTCTAGCAGGATTTCCTACTGCGATACAATAATCTGGAATATCTTGTGTTACAACACTTCTTGGTGATATGATAGAATTTTCCCCAATTGTCACTCCTGCAATAATTATTGCTCCTGGATTAATTACAGCTCCTGATTTAATTTTCACTCCTTCAACTTTTCTTGGATAATCGCCCTGTTTTAAAAATAAATTTGCTGAAGGATTACTATGTGCAAAAATCATAGAATGTGAACCTAGTGTTACGTTGTCACCTATTTCAATCATCTTTGGATAAACTAAATCTATTAGAACATATGGATTAAAATGACAATTTTCCCCAATTGTCACCCCTCTCAGTCTTTGCATTTTTACGCAAAAATTAGATAATGGCGATGAATATGCTAAAGAATGTAAAATCCAGCCTCGGAAAAATTTAATTTTCATTTTAAATCTTCCATAATTTCCAGAATATCCATAATAGTCCATAACTTCTTTCTCATTAATTGGGAATGAGTCTTTTTCATCCATTTCAGTCATGAATTACATATTTTCAGAAAATCTAAAGCTTACTGATAAAAAATAGTAGAATTCATACATAATATTTATTGTTGAAATGATCATTCTTAGTACAGAACCTTGGAAAAATCACTTTCAGATTACATTGCATTATCAAAAAATATAGATGACCTACAATCTGATAAAAAAATCAAAGTAGCAATTCTCTCTAGTTTCACATTAAATGGTTTAGATGAAACGCTACATGTAAAATGTTCAGAACTTGGAATTAGATATCAATCATACGTTGCAGGATACAACCAATATAATCAAGAATTATTAAATTCTGAAAGCTCATACTATAATTTTTCACCAGATATAACATTTTTAGTTATAGATATTAGAAGTCTTTTAGGAGATAACTTCTATTTACCATATGAAATTTCAGACAATGAACGTAAATCATTGGTAAAAGAAAAAATAAATGAACTAGAAAATCTTATTCAAAAATTTAACGATAATTCAAATTCAAAACTTGTATTGACAAATTTCAATATTCCTTCATATTCTCCTAATGGAATAATTGAAACAAAAACCAAATTTGGTTTTCATGAAATGATCGAAGAGATTAATAGTTCACTAAGAAATTTAGTTAAAAATTATAATTCTGTTTATGTTTTTGACTTTAATCAATTTGTCTCTAAATATGGTGAAAAAAATATTTTTGATTACAGACAATTTTTTCTTGGTGATATTCAAATCACATTTAATTATATACCATCATTTGCAAATGAGTTACTTAGTTATATCAAACCAATCTCTGGAATAAACAGAAAATGTATTGTTTTAGATCTAGATAATACGCTTTGGGGAGGTATTATTGGAGAAGACGGAATAAATGAAATAGAATTAGGTCACACATCAAATGGAAAAGCATATGTTGAATTTCAAAAACAATTATTGTCTTTATGGAAACAAGGAATTATTCTTGCAATAAATAGTAAAAATAATTTTGAGGACGCGATTAAAGTTTTACGGGAACATCCTGATATGATTTTGAAAGAAAAACATTTTGCAAGTATACAAATTAATTGGAATGATAAAGCTGAAAATCTAAAACAAATTGCTAATGAAATAAACATTGGTTTGAATAGTATTGTATTTTTTGATGACGATAAACTAAATCAAGAAAGAATAAAACAAGAATTTCCTGAAATACTAACCGTCAATTTACCTAAAGATCCTTCACAATATTCGACTATTCTTACAGATCTAAATGATTTTAATGTTTTACAAAGAACAAATGAAGATAAAAAACGTGGAGAAATGTATGCTCAACAAAGAGAACGTACAAATCTTAAAAAATCTATATCAAATTTAGATGAATTTCTAAAACAATTGGATATACAAGTACAAATCAAAAAATCTGATAAATTTCTAATACCTAGAATTTCACAATTAACTCTAAAAACAAACCAATTCAATCTCACTACTAAAAGGTATCAAGAAGAGCAAATACAAAATTTCTCTAATAATTCTGAATATGAGGTTGGTTGTGCACAAGTCTTGGATAAATTTGGTGATAATGGAATCACTGGTGCATACATTGTTAATAAAAATGGGAAAACATGGATTATTGATACATTTCTTTTAAGTTGCCGAATAATGGGTCGTGGTGTAGAAGATGCCATCTTATCTCATATACTAAAAAATGCAAAAAATGATGGTGCAGAATCTGTTAAAGCAAAATTTATTTCTACTGAGAAAAACAAACCTGCTGAAGAATTTCTACCAAATTATGGATTTAAAAAAAGTGATGATTATTGGATATTTGATCTAAACGAACCAATTAAATCTCCTGATCATCTAAAAATTATTGTAGAATAATGTCTGACAAAGTATTTTCAGTTGTCTCAAAAGTTTTTAGTATTTCATTGGACAAAATAACAGATGAATCTAGTCCTGAAACAATTGATTCATGGGATTCATTTAATGGATTAATTTTAGTAGATGAATTAGAAAATAAATTTAATGTAAAATTCAGTATAACTGAAATTACCGACGTTAAAACTATCGGTGATATAAAACGACATTTAAAAAACCATGGAATAAATCTAGATGAATAATAATTTGTCTACGTTAAGTTTTAAAGAAATGAAACTTGGTTTAAAAAAATCTTTTGAGATTGAAATTACCGATTCATTAGTAAATTCATTTGCAGAATTATCTGGAGATTTTAATCCTTTACATACTAACAAGGACTATGCCATTTCAAATGGTTTCGAAAATAAAATTTGTCATGGAATGTTACTGGGATCATTCTTTTCTCAGTTAATTGGAATGTATTTGCCAGGAAAAAATGCTTTATATTTTTCACAATCCATGAATTTCATAAATCCTTGTTTAGTTAATGAAAAAATCATAATTCAGGGTGAGGTTATTGATAAAAGTGAATCAACCAAAATCATTAAAATTAAGACTACAATTAGTGATAAATCACAAAAAATTCTTGTTGATGGTATTGCACGTGTAAGAATTAGAAATGATTGAAAATTTTAAGGTTGGAATTGATATAGTTTCAGTTAAAAGGTTTAAGAAAAAACCATATGATAATAACAAATCATTTTATAAAAAAATATTTTCTGAATCTGAAATAAAATATTGTTTAAACTCAAAGAATTCTTATGAAAGATTTGCAGGAAAATTTGCTCTAAAAGAAGCATTTATCAAATCTGTTGATGAAAAAGTATATTTTTCTGAGATAGAAACATCACATATACATTCTAAACCTACCGTAAAATTTGTAAACCCTAATACAAACTATGAATTTATTGCATCCTTGTCACATGAAACTGATTTTGCCATAGCTATCGTAATTGCGGAAAAAATCAAATAATTTTTTCCTTAATTTTCTTACTTAATCTAGTTAGTATTGAATTAAAACCTTGATTTACTGAATTTTGTGAAACATTGGTTGGAACAAAAATTTTATCTGGAAATTTTCTAATTAATTCCACATCTGGTATTTTTTTCATATTTTCTAATTCATGATATCTTTTTTCAATTTTCACTTTATTTCTTCGAATATCCATTTCAGCTTTTATTTTTGCACCAAGAAATCCTTTCGAAAAATAAAATGCCCAAACAAACAAATCGACAAGCATTAACGAAAACCTCATTTCTGAATATGTTTTTTTAGAATAATGAGTTAAGATACAATATTTTCTATTTCTTTCTA
>Ga0310344_10000556_pt1 | contig 29328 bp, 32 predicted proteins | sample HC15DNA20200_MG_FD_203801 | JGI IMG/M metagenome (GOLD analysis project Ga0310344, IMG submission 203801) | Marine microbial communities from station ALOHA, North Pacific Subtropical Gyre - HC15-DNA-20-200_MG | ecosystem: Environmental > Aquatic > Marine > Oceanic | place: Pacific Ocean: North...
CCATGAACAGGTTCATACATAGATCTCATTTTACCATTTTTATCTTTTGCCCCTAAAGAGGCCGAAGGCAACAAACCCAGAGATCCCGTCAACATCGCAGCCTCATCTGATAATATATCCCCAAACAAATTGTCTGTTACAATAACATCAAATTGTTTTGGATTTTTTAATAACTGCATAGCGCAATTGTCTGCTAGCATATGATTAAGTTCTATATTTTGATATTCTTCATCCCTAACCTTTTGCACCTCTTCTCTCCAGAGAACTCCGGATTCCATTACATTCGACTTTTCGCAAGATGTAACTTTTTTGTTTCTTTTTTGTGCTAATTCAAATGCAACTTTTGCTACTCGAATTATTTCACTACTTGTATATGTGTGTGTATTAATTCCCTTTCTTTCTCCGTTTTCTATGGGTTTTATTCCTCTTGGTTCACCAAAATATATACCTCCAGTTAGTTCTCTAACGATCATAATATCTAACCCTGAAACAATTTCTGATTTTAAAGTAGATGAATCAACTAACTGTTTAAAACATATTGCAGGTCTAAGATTTGCGAACAATTTAAGTTCTTTTCTTAATTTTAATAATGCTCTCTCTGGTTTTTTGGAAAATTCTAACTTATCCCATTTTGGTCCTCCAACTGCACCAAGTATCACGGCCTCTGCCTCTGATGCTTTATAAAATACTTCATCAGTTATCGGTTTTTTATGTTTTTCAAATGAAGCTCCCCCAACTAAATCTTCTTCGATTTCAAAATCTAAAGATTTTTTTTTATTAAACCATAAAATAATTTTTTTTACTTCATTAACTACTTCTGGGCCAATACCATCTCCAGGTAATAATAAAATTTTTCTTTTTTTAGTTTTTATCATTTAATATATCCAAGGTTTATTTTCTTTTATTTTATTTTCAAAATTTAATATTTTTTCTGATTTTTCTAAAGAAATTGCAATATCATCTAAACCTTCGAGCAAACACTTCTTCTTATATTGGTCAATTTTAAACTGGATTTTTTTATTACCAAATAGAATTTCCTCTTCGGCAAGATTTACTTCTATATTTTCTTTTCTCTTTGAATACTCAATAAGTTCATCAATATTTTTTTCATTCAAAACTATTGGCAACATTCCATTTTTAAAACAATTATTATAAAAAATATCTGCAAAACTAGGTCCTATTAAACACTTGATGCCAAAATCTAGTAAAGCCCAGGGAGCATGTTCTCTGGAAGAACCGCATCCAAAATTCTTACCTGTTATTAAAATTGATGAACTATTATATGGTTTAGTGTTTAATACAAAATTTTCAATTTTTTTTCCTTCATCATCATATCTCATTTCAAAAAACAAACTTTTTCCAAGACCTGTTCTTTTTATGGTTTTTAAAAATTGCTTTGGAATAATCATATCTGTATCTACATTAATCATTGGTAAATTTGCTGGTATACTTCTTAATATATTAAATTTTTTCATATTAATTATTAAACTTCCTTACATCAGTTAAATGTCCATCTATTGCTGCTGCCGCGGCCATAGCAGGACTAACCAAATGGGTTCTTCCTCCACGTCCTTGTCGACCTTCAAAATTTCTGTTTGATGTTGATGCACATCTTTCTTGTGGACTAAGCTTATCTGCATTCATTGCTAAACACATTGAACATCCTGGCTCTCTCCATTGAAAACCAGCTTCTTTAAAAATTTTATCTATATTTTCCTCTTCAGCTTGCTGTTTTATTAATCCTGAGCCAGGAACTACCATAGCGCTGACATGGTTAGCAACTTTTTTTCCTTTGACTATTTTAGCCGCATCTCTTAGATCGCCTATTCTTCCGTTTGTGCAACTTCCAATAAAAATTTTATCTATTTTGATTTCTGTAATTTTTGTATTTGGTTTAAGTCCCATATAATTTAAAGATCTGTTCATAGATTTTTTTTTATCCTCGTCCTTTTCTTTATCTGGGTCAGGAACAAATCCTGTAACAGAAACAACATCTTGCGGGGAAGTGCCCCATGTCACCATTGGGGTAATATCATTTCCACTTATTTTTACTTCTTTGTCAAATTTTGCATTTGAATCAGATTTAAGAGTCGACCAATATTCAGCGGCCTTGTCCCAATTTGTATTTTTAGGAGACATTGGTCTGTTTTTTAAATACTCAAGAGTTTTTTCGTCGGGAGCAATTAGACCTGCACGCGCGCCTGCTTCTATAGACATATTACAAATAGTCATGCGTTGTTCTACATTTAAACTTTCAATTACAGGTCCAGCATACTCTATAACCATTCCTGTACCACCTGCGGTACCTATTTGTCCTATGGTTTGTAAAATTACGTCTTTTGAAGTAACGCCGGTAGGTAATTTACCACTAACAACTATTCTAAGATTTTTAGATTTTTTTTGAATCAAAGTTTGAGTCGCTAAAACATGTTCAACTTCTGAAGTTCCTATTCCAAATGCCAAAGCTCCAAAAGCCCCATGTGTTGCTGTATGACTATCACCACAAACTATTATTGTGCCTGGTTGAGTAAACCCTTGCTCTGGACCTATAATATGAACGATCCCTTGTCTTTTATCATTCATTCCAAAAAGTTTTATACCAAATTCTTTACAATTTTTTTCAAGTTCTTCTACTTGAATTTTTGATTCTTCATCATCTATTCCCTTTGATCGATTTGAAGTAGGAACATTGTGATCGGCTACAGCTAAAGTAAGATTAGGTTGCCTAACTTTTCTTTTTGATACTCTTAAACCTTCAAAAGCTTGGGGGCTGGTAACTTCGTGTATCAAATGTCTGTCCACATATAATAAAGTAGTTCCATCATCTTGTTGATGAACTATATGTTCTTTCCAAATTTTATCGTAAAGTGTTTGGGGCATTATAGAAAGAAATTATTTTTTCTTTGTAATTGCTTCTTTTTTTTTAAGTTTAGCTCCAGATATAGGTTCTTTGTTTTCTTTATCTTGTTTTAAATTATCTTGTGCTTCCTTATTTTTGTCTTTCGTTTCTAATTCCTCTGTTGTTTCTTTGTTTTCTTTACTGATTGTCGTTTCTTTTTCCACTATTTTTTCAGAAATATCTATTCCAATAGTTTTTTTAATCTTTTCTGAAATTCTTGCTGATTTACCTTTTCTATCTCTTAAATAATATAACTTTGCCCTCTTAACTTTACCCGATCTTACTACCTTAATTGAACCAATAATTGGGCTATATAAAGAAAATGTTCTTTCAACTCCTTCTCCAAATGAAATTTTGCGCACGGTAAATGAAGAATTAATATCCCTATTTTTTTTTGCAATACATACACCTTCAAAATATTGGATTCTTTCTCTTTTACCTTCTGCAATTCTTACGCCAACCTTAATAGTATCCCCGGCAAAAAATTCGGGAATCTTTTTTTTCTCCAAAATTTTTTTAACACTATTTTTGTTTATTTCTTCAATATTCTTCATTTTCTTTACTTATCTTTATATTTTTTCCACAAATCAGGACGCCGGCGACGTGTTATATCCTCAGATTGATCTAAACGCCAGTCTTTAATTTTACTATGATCACCAGATAATAGTACTTCTGGAACATCTCTTTTTTCCCATTTTTGGGGCTTTGTATACTGTGGATACTCAAGTAAATTTCTTTCAAAAGTTTCTTCGGATAACGAATTTTGATTACCAAGAACTCCTGGGATCAACCTTACTACAGTATCTATTAATGTCAGCGCTCCGATTTCACCTCCCGATAATATAAAATCACCAATGCTAATTTCTTCTATATTTCTTGTTTCTAGCAATCTTTGGTCTATACCTTCAAAATGTCCGCAAATAATATTTACTTTTTTTTTTAATAATTTTTTTGCATAAAGTTGATTAAATTTTTTTCCTTTCGGCGAAAGATAAATAATCGATTCATTCTTATTAGTAATATTTTGATCGAGAGCGTTAGCTATAACATCTGGTCGTAACAACATTCCACTTCCTCCACCAAAAGGTGTGTCGTCTACTGTTTTATGTTTATCTTTTGCATAGTCTCTAATATTTATAACTTTTAAAGACCAAAGTTTTTTTTCTAATGCTTTTTTATAAAGACCAAAATTCAAAGGTCCTGGAAAAATTTCAGGATATAAAGTAAATACTCTTGCTTCCCACATTTAACTTTTCTTTGGTTCTTCCTTTTTAGGCTCAGCTTTTGCTTCTTTAGGAGCTTCTTTTTTTGGTTCTTCCTTTTTAGGCTCAGCTTTTGCTTCTTTAGGAGCTTCTTTTTTTGGTTCTTCCTTTTTAGGCTCAGCTTTTGCTTCCTCAGACTTTTCTTTTTTCCTGTCTTTTTTTGGAATTGCTTTTAGTGGATTATTTCCTTTGGGAGGCATTGGCATAACTTCTGCCTCTCCCAATATTCTAGAAACTCTCAATGTTGGTTTAGCACCTTTTTCTATCCAATACTTTATTCTTTCAACTTCTAAATTAATTCTTTCTTTTTTTGTTTTTGGGAGCAAAGGATTAAAAAAACCTACTTTCTCGATAAATCTTCCATCTCTTGGCGATCTGCTATCCGCGATAACAATTTTATATATGGGTCTCTTTTTGGCGCCTCCCATTGACAATCTAATTTTAAGCATATTTATTTTCTCTTTCTATTTTAATTGGTTGAAAATTTCTGGAGGTATACCACTTTTAGAATCACCCTTTGACATCTTTTTCATCATATTGGTCATCATTTTAAATTGCTTTAGCAATTTATTTATAGTAGCCGTATCTGCTCCTGAACCACCAGAAATTCTTTTCTTTCTAGAACCGTTAATAATTTTTGGATTTAGTTTTTCTTCTTTTGTCATTGACAAAATAATTGCTTCATTAACTTTAATTATACTTTCATCTATATTGGCGTTATCCATTTGTTTCTTTATTTTAGAAACTCCGGGCAGCATCGATAATACACCTTCCATCCCTCCCATTTTTTTCATCTGTCTTAATTGACTCAAATAATCTTCCATAGAAAAAGAACCAGATTTTAAATTCTCTTCTGTTTTTTTAATCTTTTCCTCATCTAAATCTTGAGATGCTTTTTCAACAAGAGATACTACATCCCCCATACCTAAAATTCTGTTAGCTATCCTGTCAGGATGAAAAACATCTAATTGCTCAACTTTTTCACCGGTACCGATAAATTTAATTGGAGTGTTAGTCGCAAATTTCATACTTAACGCTGCGCCACCTCTGCCATCTCCATCAACTCTAGATAAAATAATTCCGGTTAAATCTACTGTTTTTTTAAACTCTTGTGCAACATTTACAGCAACTTGTCCTGTAAGTGAGTCAGCAACTAAAATTGTTTCTATTGGATTTGCCAAGGATTTAATTTCCTTAATTTCTTTCATCATCGTTAAATCAACTTGGGTTCTTCCTGCTGTATCAAAAATTATAATGTCAGCACCGCTCAAATTAGCTGCATTAAGTGATCTTTTAACTATATCAAGTGGTGACTGTTCTTTAACTATAGGCAGCGTTTGTATAGAGTTTTGTTCTCCTAATATATTTAATTGTTCTTGTGCTGCCGGCCTGTATACGTCCAAACTAACCATTAAAGATTTTTTCTTGGTATTTTTTTCCAAATATTTTGCAAGCTTAGCTGCAGTTGTCGTTTTTCCTGAACCCTGCAAACCGACCAACATTATACAAGCGGGAGGAACTGCATTTAAATTTAATTCGCTTTTGGTGTCACCTAAAATTTTTACAATTTCATCATAAACAACTTTCACTATCATTTGACCAGGCGTTGTTGATCTAATTATTTCTTGGCCAATAGCTTTTGGCTTGATATTTTCTATCAAGGCTTTAGCAACTGGCAAAGCAACATCAGCTTCTAACAATGCTTGCCGAATCTTTCTAAGACCTTCATCAACTTGTTTTTCGTTAAGAGAAGGTGCCTTTTTTAAAGAGCTAAAAATCTCTTCAAATTTAACAGTTAAATTTTCAAACATAATTCATTTATTCCAACACACATAGCACTAGTGGGCGAACCCTCGCTGACTAGTGTCGATCCCTTTGTTTCCAAAGGCACCGCAAAAAACTTTATTTTGCGGGAATAGCTGGCAAACTACATATTGAGGTTCAAAAAGTCAACAAATAAAGATAAAACTAAAATATGATTAATATAGATGCGTATAAAATGGATGGCTTGGGAAATGACTTTATTATATTTGACAACAGAAAAAAGTCAATTTCTCTCAATAAAAATCAAATTTTAAAAATTTCAAATAGAAATAATATCGGTTGTGACCAAGTAATTTTTATTGATAAAGATAAGCACAGCAATGCTTCCTTAAAGTTTTATAATTCTGATGGTGGAGAAATTTCTGCTTGTGGAAACGGAAGCAGATGCGTTGCTTATCTATTGATGAAAGAAAATAATATTAATGAAATATCTTTAAAAACTAAAGCTGGAATTTTAAATGCAAAAATAAATGACAAAAATTTAGTTACTGTAAATATGGGTCAACCAAATTTTGAATGGAATATAATACCATTGTTAAAAAAAATGGACCATAAAAATTTAAAAATTAAAATTAATAGCATTAATGGAGAAGAAGTAATTGGTGGATTTTCATTAAGTGTTGGTAATCCTCATTTAGTTTTTTTTATTAAAGACTTAAATCAATTTAATTTAGAAGATCTTGGTCCAAAATTAGAAAATCATAATTATTTTCCTGAAAAGTGTAATGTTACATTAGCTAGTGTAAAAAATAAAAAACATGTAAGAATTAAGGTGTGGGAAAGAGGCGCTGGCTTAACAAAGGCATGTGGTACAGCTGCTTGTGCCACAGCTGTATCTGGAGCTATACAAAACTTTAACGAAAGATGTGTTGATATTGAATTTCCAAACGGAATTTTAAATATTGATTGGAAAAATGATAATAATATTTTTATGACAGGTAAAGTTTCGGAAATCAAAAAAATTACAGTAAATATTTAATTATGAGCATTTTTGATAAGTTTAAACTGGGTCTAAGCAAAAGTTCAAAAAGTCTATCTTCAGGTTTAAACAACCTGATTTTTAAAAGAAAAATAGACAATGATATGCTTAATGAATTGGAAGATTTTTTAATTCAATCTGACGTGGGAGTTGAATCCGCAAAAGAATTAAAAGAAAAATTTTCAGACACAAAAATTAACCCTAAAAATTCTGGAAAAGATGAAATTTATAAAATTTTTTCAAACTATGTATCTGAAATATTAAAACCGCTTGAAAAAAATATAGAAAATATTAAAGAAAATAAACCAAGTGTTATTTTGATTGCTGGTGTTAATGGAGTTGGAAAAACCACTACTATAGGAAAATTAGGTAAAATTTTAAAAAAAAATAATAAAAAAATAATTTTTGGGGCTGCCGATACTTTTAGAGCAGCAGCTGTAAGTCAATTGGATTCCTGGGCTAAAAAAATTGATGTAGATATTATCAAGTCTAATGAAGGGGTTGACCCAGCTTCAGTTGCTTATAAGGCGCTAGAACATGCAAAAAAAAATAATTTTGATTATCTTCTTATTGATACAGCGGGCAGACTTCAAAATAAAAAAAATTTAATGGATGAGTTTAAAAAAATAACAAAGGTTATTAAAAAAATAGATATTAATGCACCACATGAAACTTTTCTTATACTTGATGCAACTACAGGCCAAAGTGCAATTGCTCAGGTCGAAGAATTTAAAAAAATAACACCAATTACAGGTATTATTATGACCAAATTAGATGGCACGGCAAAAGGAGGAATTTTATTAGCAATTGGTAGAAAGTTTAAATTGCCAATTATTGCTTTAGGCATGGGAGAAAAAGAAGACGATCTACAAAAATTTAATTCAGAGTATTTTTCTAATGCTTTAATGCATTTTTAGATGAAAAAAATATTTAATTTTGCTTTATACGATTTTGCAAATTCTGCTTTTACAACAATAATTATAACTTTTATTTTTGCTGCATATTTTGCAAAACAAATTGCACCCGATCCTGTATTAGGACAGTCTTATTGGGGTTGGACTATAGGTTTAACAGGTTTTTTAGTAGCAATAATTGGACCCATTATTGGTTCAATAGCTGACAAAAATAATAAAGTTGTATTTTTTATAAGATTTTTTTCTTTATTATGTATTTTTTTTACTTCACTTTTGTGGTTTTCAAAGCCATCTCAATCATACCTTTTATACACTTTATTGATTGTTGGTATTGCAAACCTTTTTTATGAAATAAGTTTAATTTTTTACAACTCATTATTAAAGGGCATTTCAAATAGTAAAAATTTGGGTAAATCTTCAGGTTTCGGTTTTGCATTAGGATATATAGGTGGAATTATAATATTATTTATAAGTATTAAATTATTTATTGATACTGAAAATTTGCCTTTTGGATTAACAAAAGAAAATTCACAAAATATAAGAGCAATCGCTTTGCTTGTAAGCTTTTGGTTCTTAATATTTGCTACGCCTTTCTTATTTTTACAAATAAAAGATAAAAATAGAAAAATAAGAAAAAATACATCTTCTTACTTTTATGAAATAAAAAAATTACTTTGGAATAAAAAATTAAGTGTTTTGGCAAAATTTTTAATCGCCAGAATGCTTTATGCGGATGGTCTTAATGCTATTATTGTAATGGGGGGAATATTTGCTGTAGGGGTATTTAGCCTTGAAATAAAAGACCTTTTAACACTATCCATACTTATGAATGTTACAGCATTTTTAGGGGCATTTATTGGTGGTATTATTAACGATAAATATGGTTCTAAGCTTGTAATTATTTTTGCATTAAATGGGTTAATACTTTCTTCTATCGCTATTCTATTTACTTCGTCTGTATCTATTTTTTTTATTCTCGCAGCAATAAATGGATTATTTATAGGCCCAATACAATCTGCTAGCAGAGTAGTAATCACTTCAATGTTAAATAAAAATAGCCAAGGAAAGGGATTTGGTTTATTTGCCATGTCAGGTAAATTAACTTCTTTCTTAGGACCTTTATTAGTAAGTACTGTTACTTTTTTAACTAATAGTCAAAGAATAGGATTTTCCGCTGCTGTTATTCTGTTAATTGCTGGATTAATTGTCTTGTTAAATATAAAAAAAATTAATTAATAAGATTTTCTGAAATTAAAGGCTTATAAAATGAACATTTATAAGTAGAGTTTAAATCTTTATAACCACAATCTTTCAATAAAGATGATATATATAATTTGTAATCATTATCCATAGGTAGTTTTTCAAGTTTTTTATTTTTAAGATTAAATTTAAAATTGGATCTAATTGACTTTACTCCACTTATCATTATTAAAGTTTCATTATCGCTTAGTAAATAATAAGCATAGTCCTCGGGGAAAACAGGCAAATTATAATTTGAACCCAATTCTTTAACTTTGTTAGGAAACCAATCATATGTAATAACTGGAATAGTCTTTCCTGTATCATTATAGAGAATATACAAATCTTGCGGATAATCTGTTATATAATTAAATTCTTCACCCTTAGCTAAAACTGCTTTTTCCCTGGTTTTAAAATATAAGGTAAATTTATCATCATGAGAAAGCATTGTACCTACATTAAACACTTCCTCAAAATTTTCTTTAACTGGATAGGTTTCTTCTGAATTGCCTTCAATATTGAAAAAAAAGGAAAAGAAAATAAAATATAAAAAAAAATATTTCATTAGAAAAAACTAGCTTTAGACTGTGTAATTTGATTGTTTAAATTGTGACTTAATTTAAGCTTTGAATAAATTTTTTTAAAGCCAATAAAAGTTTTTCATCATATTCCACCATATGGTCGCCATATTCTTGCGAATAAAAATATTTAGGTTCATTAGCAAGTTCATACATTTTTCTTCCCATATAATATGGAACTATTTTATCAACTTTTCCGTGTATAATAAAAACTGGAACTGAGATGTTAGATATTTTTTTATAACTTTCAAATTTATCTTTAAGTAGAAAACGAACTGGAAAAAAAGGATAGTATTTTTTTCCCATATTTACCATAGAGGTAAACGGGGACTCTAAAATAACAGCAGCATAATTTTTATTTTGTGCTATTTCAGAAACAACGCCTGTTCCAAGCGACTCTCCATAAAGAATGATATTTTTCTCCTCAATACCCTTTGTTTTAAGCCATCTAACTGCGCTCCTTCCATCTTCATATAAACCTTCTTCGTTTGGCTTGCCTTTGTTACCGTTAAATCCTCTCCAGGCAATTATCAGAAAATTTACGTTTAGATTCTTAAAATGATTAAGTTTATAAGTTCTGTTAGCAAGAGATCCAGCGTTACCGTGAAAAAATAAAACTGTTTTTAAATTTTTTAAATTTTTATTATAAAACCAACCAACAAGATCAATTTTATCATTTGTTATAATATGAACTTTTTCAATTTCAGTAGGACTGTTTAAATTTTGATCCTTAAGATAATTATCTACATTAGGATGGTACAAAAGACTTCTTTGAAAAAAAAACACTATAATCAGTAATAAAACATAGAAAGATACTAATACTAATATACTTGTACTGTAATAATTCATAAATTTATTAAAAAATTCATTTTATATTTTGTATATTTAACCTATCATAAGAGTTTAAAAAATCATGATAAAAGAATTTGAAATAAATGACATACTTAACGCAGTAAATGAAATTTCTAAAATAGAAAGAAAAAAAGTTGTTGCTATAGAGCCAAAAAACGATTCAAGCCAAATATCAGATGTTTTAAGACTTAACAATCAAGCAAAACCAAATAAAAGCGATATCCTTGTTCTTGATGAAATGATTGAATAGAATAACTTTATTATTATTTATGGAAAAAGCCGATGATTATTAAGTGCAATAGTTGTGCAAGAAAATTTATAGTAAAAGATATTGATATTCCAAAAGCTGGGAGAACGGTCCAGTGTGGATACTGTTCTGTTACTTGGCACCAAATGCCAAACGTATTAGAAAAAAAAGTTACTAAAAAAATAAACATTGAAAAAAAAGCATCTATTGAAAAAAGTCTTTCTGTAGATGCAATAAAAGCATCTGATGGAAAAACCTACAAATTTTTAGGCAGTCAGTGGGCTGAATTACTACCATCAGGAAAAACAGGAATATTTGCAAAAAAAAAAATAGGAAAAGAACTTGATAAACTTACTGGAAGAAAAATTGAAAGTGTTAATGATAAAAAAAGAAATAAAACAAAAAAAGAATTAGATCCTTCTTCACAAAGTTTTAATAATGAGGGTAGGTTACCAGACATCTATAGACCTAAGCAAAATCTGGGATTTTTTGGTTATATTTTCCTATTTATTGTTATTGGCTTCTCTCTAATAGGAGTGTTCAAAACATTTGAAAAAGATTTAATAAATAATTTTCCTGAAAGTGAATTTATATTTTTTATGTTAAATGAACAGTTAGAATTTTTAGCAGAATCAGTTAAAAATATGATTGTAATAATAAAAGATTTATTAAATTCTTATTAGTTATTTTTCTTTATCAATAAAAGCTTCATAAACCATCATGGTAATTACAATGCCCATAAGAATATAAACGGGAAGAACATCTTTAAAACCAATCATCATTGACCTTGTTAAAGTTGTTGCTAGACCAACTAAAAAAGCAATGGCCAAGGCAGTTCCAATTATTGTTGATATTTTATTTATCATCCTTACAACTTTTTTCTAACCAATTAGCTGTACTTAAAAATCTTAAATCATCAAGTTTGTTCCCTACTAATTGAACACCTAAAGGTAAATTATCTTCCCCCGTAAGTAAAGGTAATGAAATTGATGGCAAACCCATATAAGTCCAAATTGTGCAAAACTCAGGGCTACCAGTAGAATTTAAACCTTTGTCGGCAACTCCAGTAGAAGCCGGGGTAATGATCCCATAATAATCCTCAAAAACTTCACTATAAGATCTATAACTTTGTTCCATAAAATCCTTTGCTTCATTATACTCGCCAGCAGAATACTTAAATCCTCTTTCTATGGCTTCTAAAAGTTTTTTGCCTAGTTTATCTTTAGCTTGTTTATAATATTTTTGAAAACTGTTAGCCATATCAGCCTCATGAACAATTTGATGATATTTATGTATATTTTTAAAATAAGAAGGCTCATCAAAAACTTCGATATTTTTTTTAAAGTTTTTTATTAAAAATTCAAAAGCTTTTTGTGATTCTCTATCTAAATTCTTCCAATTTGAAGTTTTATAAAAAATAAATTTAGGGTCAAATTGAAGTTTTTTCCTACATTGTTCTAACATATCATCAGCTGCAAAATGAACTGTATCCTTATCGTATAAATCCTTTTTTATTATTGATTTGGCTAAAAGAGCAACATCCTCAACGCTCTTTCCAAAGACTCCCACTTGATCAAGTTTTGAAGATTGCTTTAAAATTCCACTTCTGGATATTAATCCAAAAGATGGTTTATAGCCTACAACTCCACAATAAGAAGCTGGACGTATAACTGAACCTTTGGTTTGGGTTCCTAAAGATAGTGGCGTCATATGAGCAGCTACAGCAGCTGCAGAACCACTTGAGGATCCTCCTGGAGTCCTCATTTTGTCGTGAGGATTCGTGGTTTTTCCTGGATCAAAATAAGCAAGTTCAGTAGTAACAGTTTTTCCCATTATTATTGCTCCAGCAATTTTTAATAAATTAACCACCTCTGCATCAGAACTTTCGGATATTCCTTTTCTTAAAACTGTTCCACATTCGGTAGGCATATCGTATGTTCCTATAATATCTTTTACACCTATTGGTAAACCATGTAGTGGCCCAAGTGGTTTTCCTGACTTTCTGTACTCATCTTTTTCCTCGGCCTTTTCTAGTAAAAGTTTTTTATCAAAGAAAGCCCAGGCTTTAACATCTTTTTCAAACTTATCTATTCTCTCAATGTATGCTTTGCACAAATCTACACATGAAATATCTCCCTTTTTTAGTTTCTCAACTAGTGCATTAGCTGAAATTGAAAAAATATTAGTCATTTTTTTAATTAGCGAAAAGTGTCTCCGGTAACCACAATGCTATTCCTGGAAAAGTATACATTAATACCATAGCAAGAATAACTATTGCTAAGAATGGCATTATCCCCTTAAATATATCCAACAATTCTACATTCTTTGATTGTACTCCTTTAAGATAATATGCAGACATGGCCATGGGTGGAGTTAAAAATGATGTTTGTAAATTTAAAGCTATAAGCATTGCAAAAAAATATGGGTTTACCCCAAAGAATTCAACTAATGGCAAAAATATTGGAACAAAAATAATTAAAATTTCTGTCCACTCAAGAGGCCAACCTAGTAAAAAAATAATTATTTGAGTAATAACTAAAAATTGCCAAGGCTGAAGGTTCATTGATTTAAAAAAATGTTCAAATACCTCATGGCCTCCCAAATAAGAAAATACTGAAGCAAAAGTCCAAGAACCTACAAAAAGCCACATTATCATGGCGGTAGTTTTGGCTGTTAAAAATACTGAAGCTTTAAAATTTTTCCATTTTAAGGTTTTATAAGCATATGAAAGTACGAGCGCTCCAAAAGCGCCGACTGCTGCTGCTTCGGCTGGTGTTGCTAACCCAGCTAAGATAGTTCCAAGAACCAAAAGAATTAGAGAAAATAATGGTAAAAAAGAAACAATTACTTCTCTTATAATTTTAGACCTAGGTGGTATATCTTCTTCCCTGGGTTTTGGCGCTATAGATGGATTTAAATATGCTCTAATAACTACGTAAATAATATAAAGACCTGCCAACATTAATCCTGGGAAAATTGCTGCTGCAAACAGTCTCAGCGGAGATAGTTGGGCTATAACAGCGTAAACGATTAGCATGATGCTCGGAGGAATTAATATTCCTAAACAACCTCCAGAACAAATAACTCCTGAAGCAAACTTTTTATCATATCCAGCTTTAATCATAGCAGGCCAAGCGAGTAATCCCATTAAGGTTACCACTGCACCGATTATACCTGTTGCTGTAGAAAATAGTGCACAAGTTACTAGTGCAGCCACTGCCATGGAAGCGGGCAATCTATGTGAAGCTAGTCTGATTGCAAAAAATAATCTTGAAACAATTCCTGCTCGCTCAACTAAATAGCCCATAAATAAAAAAAGAGGTACAGCTGTTAATACGTTGTTATCCATTATTGTGTAGGTGTTTGAAACGAGCAAAGTAAAAATTCTGTTGTCAAACAGATGTTCCATTTGCGTAGGATCGTAATAAGCGAAATATCCAAATCCCACCCCCATAGCTAACAAAGTGAAAGCTATTGGAAATCCCAATAAAACACATCCTAGAAAAACTACCATCATCAAAATTGCAATTTCAGGATTTGTTAAACTAAATAACATCTGTTAAGTCCTCTTTTTGAGATTTTCTCATTAAAATTTTTTCTGTTTCTTCAGCACTTACCATTCTTGCTGGCCAGTGACCAGTTTGAATGCAAATAATACATCTAAACATCTCGCTTATTCCCTGTATCGCTAAAGATAGACCTGAAAGAGGAATGAATGTTTTTGCCATATAAATATTTATTTGGGCTGGACTATTCCAACTAGTTTCTTTTATTTTCCAAGCCATAGCAGCATATTCATAACCGTAAAAAACTAACGCTAATACTCCGGGAAAAAAGAAAATTATATATAAAATTAAATCTAACCATGCTTGGGTTCGTGGTTTAAAAAGTCTATAGATAACATCTCCTCTAACATGTGCTTCTGTAGATAGAGTGTATGCTCCTGCCATCATAAAAATTCCGGCATACATTTGTAGACTAAAATCAAAATTCCAAAGAGTTGGTGAGTTAAAGGCGTAAGCCATTATCACTTCATAACAGGTTCCACCCATTAATATCACTATGCACCAAGAAAATGCTTTTCCTAGTGATGTGCTTAGTTGATCTGCAAAATGAATATATCCCCTCATACAAAGAAAAGTATTCTATTTCTTTTTTAATTGCTATAAAAAAAAGGGGGCCAGAAGAAGCCCCCTTTAATTTTTTCAAAAGCTATTAAATTTTAACTTTTGCTATTCCGCCAAACTCATGCTCATAAGCTAATTTGTAATTAGGCTGATTCATCAGCAAGTATTTCATTACTCTTTTAGCATAAGTTTTTTGTGATTCTACGATTTTCTTAAAGAATGCATCTTTACCAGAAAAATCTGAAATCACTTTATCCCAACCTTTTAATTGTTGAGCAAGAATTTCATCTGACGTTTGATAAACATTTACTTTATGTTCGTTCATCAATTTTGATAAGTCAGCTGAATATCTAACCAACGCTTTAAAATAGTTGTCAGTGTTAGCGGCACCAGCAGCATTTTTCAAAATAGCTTGGTGTTTTGGATCCAAACCACCTAAAGTTTTTTTGTTAATGCAAATTTCAAACATCTCTTGAGATTGGTGGAAGCTTCCTAAGTGATAATGCTTAGATACATCCTGCATACCAAACTGAGAGTCTGAAGTTGGGTTGTTAAACTCTGCGGCATCAATTAAACCAGTTTTCATAGCTGGCTGAATTTCACCACCAGGTAATTGTCTAACTACCATTCCCATCGCTGTTAGAACGTTAGTCGCTAAACCCACTGTTCTATATTTCATACCTTTTACATCCGACACTTTAGTTACGTTCTTTTTGAACCAACCAAATGGCTGAGCTGGCATTGGCATATGAAAGTAACCAACGTAATCGAAACCAACTTTTGCAAGTGTTTCTTCATACAGTTTTCTTCCTCCGCCATACTCAATCCATCCCATAACTTCTTGAGATGACATTCCGTATGATGGACCAGTTCCAAATAATGAAGCTGCTGGATTTTTACCATACCAGTAAGCAGTTACCCAGTGTCCCATATCTAGAACGCCAGTACTTACTGCTTGACCTATTTCAGATGTTTTAACGACCGCGCCAACTGGTTGAAGATCGATCTTTAGTTCTCCACCTGACATGTCGCTAACCATTTTTGCATAATCGCCTGCCATTTCGAAGAAAATGTTTGCTCCAGATGGCCAAGCTGCTTGCATCTTTAAAGTTTTAGCCGCACCGAATGCAACATTCGGCATAGCAATAGTTGCTGCCGCTGCTGCACCAGTCGCTGCTGCTGCTTTAAAGAATTTACGTCTAGAAGGAGTTTTAATTCCTCTTAACGTTTTTTCTTTTTTTGACATAAGTTTTCCCCCTTAATTGTCATAAGTTAATTAACTTAAGTGGAATTTAACCATATTAATAATTTAGAGTCTTTCTAAATTTTTAAAAAAAATACAATTCTTAATTGAATTTAATTTACTTTGTTTCTACATTTGCCGCTTTTAAAGAACTCTTCAATATTACTTATTGCAAGATTCGCCATAGCCGTTCGTGTTTTTATAGTTGAACTACCTAGATGAGGTAAAACAAAAACGTTTGGTAAAGTTAGGTATTCCGGATGTATATCAGGCTCATTATTATACACGTCAATCCCTAAGGAAAAAATTTTTCCTGTTTTTAATGCTTTTACCATTGCATTGTCATCAATCATATCACCTCTTGCGCTGTTAGAAATTACTGCGCCTTCAGGAAAATATTTTATTGTTTCTTCATTAATAATATTTTTAGTTTCTTTAGTTGCTGGACAATTAATAGAAAAAAAATCAGAAACTGTGAGTAAGCTTTTTAGAGATTCGTGGTAAATTGCATCTTTTTCTAAATTTTTGTCTAGTTTTGATCGATTATAATAATGAATTTTCATTCCAAACGATCTAGCCCTATCCGCAACAGCTCTACCAATTCTGCCCATTCCTAAAATTCCTAATCTTGACCCTGTTAATTGTTTACCCATTAAAAAATCAGCTGACCATTTCCAATTTTTTTTGTTAGCCCATTCAATTCCTTCTTTTGCTCTTCTGGCGGCTCCTAACAATACAAGAATGGCTATTTCTGCCGTAGCATCGGTTAAAACATCTGGAGTGTTTGTTATCACAATTTTTTTTTTATTAGCAGCATCTATATCTATATTCCCAAAACCAACTGCAAAATTGGAAATAATTTTTACTTTATTTGAAATTTTAGAAATAACATTAGCATCAAATTTATCTGTAATTGAAGATAATATGCCATCACAATCCTGGCTAATACTTATTATTTCCTCTGCGCTTAATAATTTATCATCTTTATTTATATGTACTTCAAAAAATTTTTTTGCATATTCTTCAGAAGATTTTAATAGCCTTCTTGTAATTAAAATTTTTTTCATAAATTTTTTAAAATTTGAGGTTTAGGTCCTCCAGTATACCAATCAATAATTTCTACAGTATGCAAAATAGGAATTTCAGTACCATTAGCAATTTGAGCAATACACCCAATATTTCCAGTAGCAATAATTTGAGGATTTATTTTTTTAATATTTGATATTTTATTTTGTAAAAGTTTTTTAGCTATATCATTTTGAAGCAAATTATAAGTTCCAGCTGAACCGCAACAAACATGACCATCGGGAATATTTAAAACTTTATTACCTGTCTTTTTAATTAAATTTATAGGTTCCTTATGTATTTTTTGTCCATGTTGCATAGAGCAGGCCGAATGATAGGCTATTTTATATTCTTTTTTAATTTCTTTATTTTGAACAAAATTAAGTTTTACATTTTCATTTAAATATTCGGATATATCTTTTGTTAATTCTGATATTTTTTTAGCTTTTTTTTTCAAATCATTATCAAATCTAAATAAAAATCCATAGTCCTTTAGTGTGGTTCCACATCCTGAAGTATTAGAAATTATAGCATCTAATCCATTTTTTAAATATTCATCATGCCAAGCCAAAATATTTTTTTTAAAAGTTTTTTTGGCTATATCCATTTTTCCCAAATGATGATTTAATGAACCACAGCATTCTATACTTTTTAAAACAACTACTTCAATATCATGTCGATTTAGTAATCTTATAGTAGCTTCATTAATTTGTGGCGATATAACTTTTTGGACACACCCAGTTAAAAGTGCAACTCTCGCTACCGGTTTTCTTTTCTTTTTAATTTTATAAATTTTCATTATTGAAAGATTTTTTTTAGGGAAACTTAACGGCATAAAACTAATCATTTCTTTAATATTTTTAGGGAAAAAAAACTGAAATGGCTTTATAAACAAAGTAGCAATTCCCAAAATTTTAAAATATGTAGCGTTAGATAAAAATATAGAAAGAAAGCTTCTTATAAATCTATCCTTAAAAGGTCTTTTGTATGTTTTTTCAATGTGTTGTCTGCCATGATCGATTAGATGCATATAATTAACACCTGAAGGGCATGTGGTCATACAACTATAACATGACAGGCATCGATCTATATGCTTTACAATTTTATCATTCGCAGGTTTATTATTTTCTATCATATCTTTGATCAAATAAATTCTGCCTCTTGGTCCATCTAATTCATCTCCTAACAAATTGTAAGTTGGACAAGTAGCGTTACAAAATCCACAATGAACACATTTCCTAAAAATTTTTTCACTGGACTTATTATCTGGATTTTTTAATTGCTCTTTTGAAAAGTTAGTTTTCATTTTTATATCCCAGTATACATTTTGCCGGTATTAAGTAACCTTTTTGGATCAAAACTTTTTTTAATATTTTGTGAAATATTGAATCTTTCTCTACTAATAGTAAATACGTCCTCTACAAAAGGAAGAAAATCTGAATTTTTTATCATAGTTATGTATCCACCAAGTTTTACTACTTTTCTTCGAATTGATTCGAACATTTCTTCAGATAGTTCAAATGCTTCCATCCATATTAATGCGCCGCCCCAATCTAAATAGTATTTAAATTTATTAGAAAGTTGATAAATTAATTTAATACATTCCGATGGAGGAACGACTATCCTCAAAATGCTGTTTTTTGAAGAGAAAAAAAAATCAAGACTTTTAATTTTATTCCAAAAAATTTCAGATTGGTTTATTTCAAGTACAGAGGTAGTGAAATTTTCAACTTTTAACTCATTTATTAAATTTTCTATTCTTTGATTAATTGAATTTTTTGAACCCTCGACTCTCATGGCAGTAATTGAGCCTTCTTGTTTAAGATCATTTAATTTAAAAGTATTTTCAATATTCATTGCAAATTCATTAACTTTTGGTTCATTTGGTAAAAAAACGGCGCCTGATATATCATTTGATGAACTTATAGCCTTATTTAGTAAGTCTGCCGCAGATTCAACTTTTTGATTGTGAATTACTAATGTTTTATTTTCTTCAGGATGTGGCAAAACTTTAAAGGTAACTTCAGTCAAAGCGACCAATGTTCCGTATGAACCACATATTAACTTGCTTAAATCATATCCTGTAACATTTTTAACTACCGTTCCTCCTGATTTTATTAACTCGCCCTTTCCATTAACTCCTCTAAATCCTAAAACATGGTCTCTTACACTACCAACTTTAAATCTACGTGGACCAGATATATTACATGCTACCTGTCCCCCAGCTGTTCCATAATCACTTTTTCCGTTTAACAAATAACCAAAATCAATTGGTTCAAAAGCTAAGTGTTGGTTATTTTTTTTTAACTCATTTTCAATTTTTTCAATTGGAGTACCTGCTTTAACTTTTATATAAAGTTCTTCTGGCAAATATTCTATAATTCCATTTAAATCTGATAAACTTAAAGTTTTAGCACATTGTAATGGTTTTCCTATTTTTCGTTTTGATCCAGATCCTATTAACTCAACTGGAATGTTAGCTTTATAAATTTTTTTTATAAAGTTTGATAATTGTTTTTCATTTGCAGGACGTTCAATTAAATTAGAATCTTGGTATGTCGGGGAATTTTGTTTTTCCTCTATGGACATGTATTCTCCCTTCTTCAGCACATTTTCTCAAAATTGGATAAACTTTTCCAGGATTTAATAATGAACTTGAGTCTAAAGCTTTTTTAATTTTGATTTGTTGTTGAATGTCATTATTAGTAAACATCTCACACATTAACTCTCTTTTTTCTACACCAACCCCATGCTCTCCAGTCAATACTCCTCCGATTTTTACACAATATCTTAAAATATCTGCCCCAAATTTTTCAGTTTTTTCCAAAGAATTTTTTTCATTAGCATCATACATTATTAAAGGATGCAAATTTCCATCACCAGCATGAAATGCATTAGCAACAGGTAAATTATATTTTTTTGATAATCTTCCTATTTCTTTTAGTACATCAGCTAATTTCCCTCTAGGAATGGTTCCATCCATACAATAATAATCGGGCGCCATATCACCACATGCCGGAAAAGCTGCTTTTCGACCTGCCCAAAACTTTAATCTTTGTTTTTCATTATTACTAATTTTAATACTTGTTGATTTATTTTTTTTTGCAATACTAGTAACTTTACTAATTAACTCCTCTACTTCTGACTCAGTTCCATCTAGTTCTACAATTAACATTGCCTCGGCATCTCTAGGATAGCCTGCTTTAACAAAGTCATCGGTCGCATGAATCAGAGCTTTATCCATCATTTCCATACCCGCAGGAATAATACCATTTGCAATAATATCTGAAACGCAGTTACCTCCATTTTCTATTGTTGAAAATCCTATCAGAGCTGCTTTAACTGACTGAGGTTTTTTAAGAATCTTTACTGTAACTTCCGTAATTACACATAACAATCCTTCTGAACCAGTAATCAGTCCTAACAAATCATAGCCTTCGGAGTCATATGTTTTACCTCCTAATTTACATACTGTGCCATCCATTAATACAATTTCAACTCCGAGGATGTTATTTGTTGTTGTTCCATATTTTAATGAATGAACACCTCCTGAATTTTCGGCAACATTTCCTCCTATAGAACAAGCGATTTGACTAGAAGGATCCGGAGCATAATAAAAATCTTTTTCTTCAACAGCCTGAGTAATTGATAAATTTGTTACACCAGGTTGGGTAACCACACATCTATTTTTATAATCGATATCTAAAATTTTATTAAATTTACCCAAGCACAACAATACACTGTCTGCTAAAGGTAAAGCCCCTCCAGACAATCCTGTTCCAGCACCCCTAGGAACAACTTTAATCCTTTCCTGGTTACAATAAGCGAGTATCTTGCTTACTTGCTGAGTGTTCTCGGGAAAAACAACAACAAATGGTTTTTGTTTGTATGCGGTTAAAGCGTCAGTTTCAAAAGGACGTGTTTGGTCTTCGTGGTCTAAAATATTTTCAGCTTTTAAAATTTTTCTAAGATTTGCAATTATATCTGCTTTTCTTTTTAAAAGCTTTCGGTCAACTTTTGGCATGTGTAAATTGCTCATAAAAATATATTACAACCTAAAAGCTTTACGGTCAAAAAAGTTAAGATGGATTATTTAAGTATTTTGTCTATTTTTTCTATGGCTTTACTTATATTTTCTCTCGAAGTAGCAAAATTTAGTCTTACATTATCTGTGGCAAATTTTCCAAAAGCAGTTCCTGGTATCACGGCGACCCCTGCTTCGTTTAAACATCTTTTCGTAAAATCTTCACCATTCATTCCAGTTTGTTTAACATTGGGAAATGCAAAAAAAGAACCTCCTGGCATATTGCAATTTACTCCTTTTAAAGTCCTTAAGCCTTCTACAATAAGTTTTCTTCTTATATTAAATTCTTCCATCATTATCTTAAGATGATCTTCTGGTCCATTTAAGGCTGCAATCGCGCCGTATTGAGCAGGCGTATTTACACATGAATGACTATTTACACAAAATTTGAATACATGTTCAATTAAATTTTCTGGCCATACACTCCAACCTAATCTCCAACCTGTCATTGCATAGGTTTTACTCCATCCGTTTAAAACAATAAGCCTTTCGTAAAGATCAGGATAATTTAGTAAAGTAGGAATTTCTTTTTTATCAAAAATTAATCTATCGTAAACTTCATCGCTCAAAATCGCTAGATTAGAAAATTTTTTCAAACCGTGTGCTAGTTTATCAATCACATATTTTTGAGTAAAACTACCCGTTGGATTATGTGGATTATTTAAAATTAGCAATCGTGTTTTTTCATTAATTAAAGATAAAATTTTATCAGGATTTATTGAAAAATCTTTATTTTCTAACATATTATAAGGAACTGCTTTAGCTCCAGTGAAATTGATCATAGATTCATAAATAGGAAAACCTGGATCTGGATAAAGTATCTCGGCCCCGGGCTCACCAAAAAAAGAAATGGCATAATGCATTGTTGGTTTTCCACCCGGCATTATAATAATTCTCTCAGGATCAATACTAGCTTTGTATAAGCTTTTTATTTTGCTACTAACAGCTTTTCTGCACTCAATTATTCCATTTGGTAAAGTATACCCATGGTGGCCATCTTTCAGGGCTTTAATTGCAGCATCTACTGCATGTTGGGGAGATTTAAAATCAGATTGACCCAAACTTAAATCAACAATTTCTTTTCCTTCATTTATTAATTTTTTTGTTTTAGCAAAAATATTATAAACAGCTTCTGTACCTAGCCTATTTACGCTTTTAGCAATTTTCATTTTTAGTTTTTTCTAAATATAATTTTTGATCTATCCAATTCTTTTACAGATTTGCATCCCATTAAAATCATATCCCGATTTATTTCTGCTTTCATTTTTTGCAATATAGCCTCTACTCCTTGTTGGCCCGCGGCCCCTAAAGCAAACAAATATCCTTTACCAAAACTGCATGCTTTTGCGCCAAGAGCTAGCGCTTTGAGAACATGAGTTCCTCTTCTAATTCCTCCATCTAATATTACTTCTATCTTATCTCCAACCGCATCAACAATTTCAGCTAATTGATCAAATGGTGCTCTAGAACCATCTAGCTGTCTTCCCCCATGATTAGAGATCATTATAGCGGTACAGCCTATGTCGATTGCTCTTTTGGCATCCGCAACTGACATAACTCCTTTTAAAGCAAAAGGGCCACCCCATTTTTTTACACAGTATTCTGCGTCTTTCCAATTCATTGAGGGATCAAATTGTTCATTTATATAATCCATAACTGATTTATCAATACTACTTCCTTTGTTTGTCATATGAATAATATTTTCCAATCTAAATTTTTTACCAAACAAATAGTTCAGACTCCATTCAGGATGTAAAACAAAACTTAACAAACTTCCTAATGTTAATCTTGGAGGTGTAGAAAAACCTGTTCTATGATCTCTTTCCCTGTTTCCCGCAACTACCGTATCAACAGTTAAACACATGCTATTGAAACCAGATTTTTTACATCTTTCAATTAAATTGTCTGTCAATCCTTTATCTTTATGAATATAGAGTTGAAACAATTTGGGACCATTAGTTAAATTTCCAATTTCTTCAATACTCGTGGTAGCCATGGTAGATATGCCGAACAATGTACCCATTTTCTCTGCTGCTTTAGCAGTAGCTGCTTCTCCATGGTGATGATAAAGTTTATGCATTGCAGTAGCGGCAAGAAAAAGTGGAAAGTCAATTTTTTGTCCCAAAACAGTAGTAGATAAATCTATATTTCCTACATCAGCCAATACATTTGGTATTAGATCACATTTATTGAAGGATTCTGTATTTCTTTTTAAAGTTACTTCATCATCTGAACCGCCATCAATATAATGAAAAATTGGTGCAGGTAATTTTTTTTTTGCCAATTTTCTAAAATCGCTTACATTATGACAATCTTTAAGATTCATTATATGTTCATTCCTAATATAAATTTTTTGAATTAAAACTGTTTAAGAAAATTTATCATATAATTATTTGCTCCTGGATTTTTACTCCCTAAACTAGCATTAGATATATGATTATAGGACATTCCCAATTTGGTATTATCAGATAAATCAAAAGACATTTGAACTTCACTCTTAAATTCTAGAGGATAACCCAAATCTTTTCCGCTTCCATAATTATAATAACCTGGTGCGAAACTTGGAGTTATAGTTAAAAATCCAATTTCATATTCAACTTGAACCCCAGTATAAAGATAAAACGCATTATTTTCAGTTAGAAACCCTCCGGTAATTGGAGATATTTTTCCTAAAAAACTATTTCTGTATAATTCTTCATTTTGATGTTGCAAACCAAATAAACCTGCCCTTTGATTATCATCACTAAAATCAAACATACCAGTATAGGCACTTAATTCTGTTTCGTTAGTAGTATCATCTGCAAAAGAAATAATATTAGTGTAATTAATCATTAAAAACACAACAAGAATATTTAAGAAAATTTTCCTCATTGGAGAAACATATAACCTAAAATACTAAAAATAAACCAATTTTGTTATTAAAAGATGCGAATAGTAGTTAAAACTATGCCTAATTAAGAGTCAAAAGAGGGAGATTAAGATTATTGAAACTCTTAACTAGGCAATAACTAAATAATACTCTTACACTTTGTCCGAGACTTGAATAAATTTTGTTAAGATTTAGGCAGAAATTTAAAATTAATTAGAAGGTCTAAAATATCCTGAACCTTTTTTTCCTGTAAAAATTTCTTCAATTAGTGGATGTTTAATTGGTTCGTCAGAATCGTCATTTACTAGATTTTGCTCTGATACATACGCTTCGTATGTAATATCATTATTTTCAGCTAGCAAATGGTAAAAAGGTTGATCTTTCCTAGGTCTTACATCTTTTGGTATTGATTGATACCAATCTTCTGAATTATTAAATTCAAAATCAACATCATATATCACTCCCCTAAAATTGAAGTGCTTGTGTCTTACCACATCTCCTATTGAAAATTTAGCTGTGTTTACTGCCATTTGATGAGTTAACATTAAATAAATTTACAAAAAAATCAATAGAAAAAAATACAACTATAAACCTACATGTGTTAAGATTTTTTAATGAACAGATCTATAATTAAATTTATAGCTGATTTTGGTCCGCTTTTAATTTTTTTTATTATATATTTAAAAAATGATAATAATCTTAAACTCGCAATACCACCTTTTATCATAGCAACGCTTGTTTCTTTAGTAGTGGTTTATTTTTTGGAAAAAAAAATACCAATGGTTCCACTAACTAGTTGTGTTCTTATCTCGGTATTTGGTGGTCTCACTTTATATTTTGATAATAAAATATTTTTTTATATGAAACCAACAATAATAAATTTACTTTTTGCCGCATTACTATTTTTTGGAAAATATTTTACTAAAAAACCATTGCTTAAAATTTTTTTCCAAAATGCATTTGATTTAGAAGATGAAGGTTGGAAAAAATTAAATTCTAGATGGATAATTTTTTTTATATTTATAGCAATACTTAATGAAGCCGTGTGGAGATCTCAACCAGAAATATTTTGGGTAAATTTTAAGGTATGGGGTTTATTGCCAATTACTTTTATTTTTACGTTAAGTTTAATTCCTTTAATTAATAAGTATAAAACAAAATAGTTATGAGACATTTAAAGTTAATCGTAGACAATAAAGAAAAAAATGAAAATATTTTCTTTAATAAATATGAACTCAAAATAATTCTTAACTTATATGCAAAAATGGTTTCTTTGGGAGACTGGAAAGATTACGGTTTAAGCATTTCTAAAAAAGAAATAAGTTTTAATGTTTATCATAGAGCTTCTGAATTTCCTGTATATAAGATAACAAAAAATTTAAATCCAAAAAATGAAAATGATAAATATTTAATAAAAAACTCTCAAAATATTACTTTAAATAAATCGAAAAATTTAGATAACTTAATCAAAAAAATTGTTTGGAAAAAATTTAAATTGGTAAATTAAATTTATCTTCTTTGGCCAAATAGTCTAAGCAACATTATGAAAAGGTTAATGAAATCTAAGTAAAGTGTTAGCGCTCCCATAACAGCCTTTTTTCCCATAATTTCGCCTGTGTCACTAGCTAGATACATATTTTTTATTTTTTGTGTATCGTAAGCAGTTAAACCTATAAAGATTAATACTCCCAAAATAGAAATAACAAAATACATCATAGAAGACTTCATGAAAATATTAACTATTGAAGCAATAATAATTCCAAATAAACCCATCATAAGAAAAGAGCCCATTTTGGTTAGGTCTCTTTTAGTTGTGTATCCATAAATGCTCATTGCACCAAAAGTGCCCGCAGTAATAAAAAAAACTCTAGTTATACTTGCTCCTGTGTAAACTAAAAATATTGAAGATAACGAAGCTCCCATTAATGCCGCAAAAATCCAAAAAACCATTTGAGCTTTTGATGCACTCATTTTTTTAATGCCAAAACTCATATAAAAAACTACTCCCAAAGGAGCTAACATGACTACCCACATTAAAGCTGAATTATACAATGCATTACCTACTTGCGTTAAGCCAGTTATTGTGCCGTTTGGCGCCATAACAACAGATAATTTAAAAAGAAACAATGACACAATTCCAGTTATAAAAATGCCTGATGCCATATAATTGTAAACCTTAAGCATATACGCCCTAAGACCTTCGTCTATTGCGTGCGCCTCGGCTGTTCTAGCCTTTGATTGAATATTTTGTCTATTAAATTCCATAATTTAAGTTAAATATAATATCAATATATTGATATTTTAAAAACTTGCAAGATGCTCAAATAACTTCATAAAACTTTAAAAATAATTTAATTTTTAGCAATGAATTACAAAAAACTTGGAAAAACAGATTTAGAAGTGAGCACAATTTGTCTTGGAACGATGACTTGGGGAGAGCAAAATACTAAGAAAGAAGCATTTGAACAAATGGATTACGCTTTTGACAAAGGTGTTAATTTTTTTGATACCGCAGAAGCTTACTCTGTTCCTATGAGAAAAGAGACTAGAGGCTTAACTAATCAAATAATTGGAGAATGGTTTTTAAAAAACAAAACTAAAAGAAATAAAGTAGTTTTAGCCGACAAAGTTGCAGGTAAAGCTTCTTTTTCTTGGATGAGACCTGGTGGAGAAAAATGTAGATTAAATAAAAAACAAATTGAATTCGCTATTAATAGAAGTCTTAAAGATTTAAAAACTGATTATGTTGACCTTTATCAAGTGCATTGGCCGGATAGACCTTACAACCCATTTGCTGGAAAATTAGAATACGAACACAAAGTATCAAATGACATTGTTGAAATTGATGAAACTTTGGATGCATTAAGCAACTTAATTAAATCTGGAAAAGTTAGACATGTAGGTATTTCTAACGAAACACCTTGGGGTACAAATGAATATTTAAAATATTCAAATGAAAAAGAATTAGAAAGAATCGTCTCTATTCAAAATGCATATAATCTCTTGAATAGAAGTTTTGAAGTTGGTTTAGCAGAAATTTCTATTAGAGAAAGTGTCGGTTTGCTAGCTTACTCTCCGCTCGCTTCAGGTTATCTTTCGGGCAAATATAGAGATGGAGCATTACCTAAAAAATCTAGAATATCTTTATTTAGTTCATACTTCCCAAGATATCAAACTCTGATCGGACAAAAGGCTATAGAAGAATATTGGAATTTATCCAAAGAATACAATTTAATTCTTGCCCAAATGTCAATAAAATTTTGCGAAATACAGAATTTTGTTACATCAGTAATAATTGGAGCTACGACAATGGAGCAGTTGAAAACTAATATAGATAGTGTAGAAATTAAATTAGATAAAGAATTATTAAAAAAAATAAGCGAAGTACAAAAAAGGTACCCAAATCCATGTCCATAAAAAAAATCTTTCTCTTAATTATTTTCTCTTTTTTTTGTAAAATTTCAGTAGCTGAAGATAACTTAAAAAGTGCGGGAAAATTTAAAGATTGGGAAAGTTTTGTTTTATCTCAAGAAGGAAGAAAAATCTGTTTTGCCCAATCTATTCCAATAATAAGGGCTCCAAAAAAACTAAAAAGAGATCCATCAAGATTATTTGTAAGCTTTAGACCTGCTGAAAATATTAAAAATGAAGTAAGCGTAACTAATGGATATGAATTTAAATTAAAAGCACCAGTTTCCGCAAAATCAGGAAAAAAAAAATATGATCTTTTTTCAAAAGGACGTTTTGCTTGGGTGGTAGATAACGAAGATGAATTAAAATTGATAAGAACTATGAAAAAAGCTTCAAGACTTATGATAATTGGAAATTCCGATTCTGGAGCTCAAACAACTGATCATTATTCCATGATGGGTTTTACAAAAGCCTACAATTTAGCAAAAAAAAGCTGCAGCTAAAAATAAATATTTAATGAAAAAACAAAAAAAGATAGTGCTAGCCTATTCGGGAGGTTTGGACACATCTATAATTCTAAAATGGCTTCAAAAAAATTATAATGCGGAAGTAATAGCTTATACCGCTGATATCGGGCAAAAAATAAATAAAAAAAAAATAATTAAAAATGCAAAAAAACTTGGAGTAAAAAATATAATTATTGAAAACTTGAAAGACTTATTTGTAAAAGATTATATATATCCAATGATAAGATGCCATGCAGCTTATGAGGGTGTTTATTTGTTGGGAACTTCTATAGCAAGACCGTTGATAGGAAAAAGACAAATTAAAATAGCTAAAAAATTTAAAGCATACGCAGTTTCACATGGTTCTACAGGTAAAGGAAATGATCAAGTTAGGTTTGAACTTGCTTATCATTATTTTAATCCAAAAATAAAAGTAATAGCGCCATGGAGAATTTGGAAATTAAATTCACGAACAGATTTAATTAAATATGCTAAGAAAAATAAAATACCAATACCTAAGGACAAAAAAGGTTCTATCCCTTTTTCAATAGATGATAATTTATTTCATACATCTACTGAAGGAAAAGTTTTAGAAAATCCAAAAAATCAAGCGCCTGAGTTTATTTTTCAAAGAACATTGTCTCCTGAAAGAGCGCCTAATAAAGCTACTTATTTAACTATAGGATTTAAAAATGGGGACCCGGTAACAGTTAATGGTAAAAAATTATCTCCAGGAAATCTTTTATATAAATTAAATACTCTCGCAGGCAAAAATGGAATTGGAAGAGTTGATTTAGTTGAAAATAGATTTATTGGAATAAAATCAAGAGGCGTTTACGAAACACCTGGAGGAACTTTGTTAATGGTAGCTCATAGAGCAATTGAATCAGTTACACTAGATAAAAATACTATGCATAGGAAAGATGAAATTATGCCTAAATATGCTAAATTAATTTACAATGGGTATTGGTATTCAAAAGCAAGATTTAAACTTCAAAAAATTGTAGATCTAAAAAGAAATAAAGTTAATGGGTCAGTTAAACTTAAACTATATAAAGGGAATATTACAATTATTTCAAGAAAAACTAAAAGTAAAGCTTACTCTATAAAGAAAGTATCTTTTGAAGAAAACAAAACATTTAATAAATCAAATGTTGAAAGATTTATTAATTTTCATAAAAAAAAACTATAGACTTTATAATTTATGAAAATGATTTTTAACTTCATTC
>Ga0310344_10000557_pt1 | contig 29301 bp, 25 predicted proteins | sample HC15DNA20200_MG_FD_203801 | JGI IMG/M metagenome (GOLD analysis project Ga0310344, IMG submission 203801) | Marine microbial communities from station ALOHA, North Pacific Subtropical Gyre - HC15-DNA-20-200_MG | ecosystem: Environmental > Aquatic > Marine > Oceanic | place: Pacific Ocean: North...
GGCCCATTCGGCGATCGTGTCGAGAAACGCCTCACTCCCAGTCGGCAGCAACGTCGCACCGCTCTTGTAATCATCGAAGCGGTGGAGGCAGAGGTAGTTGCTCCGCCCCTTCATGTAGGTGGCGGTGAAGGCGATCCTCAACGCCTCCCGGAGGGCGGGCAGATCCTTGTAGTAGATCTGATCCTGGAGCTGCTTGGTGCCGGTGGAGACCAGCACGCGGTGCTGGCTCAGGATGGCCGGCACGAGATAGGCGAGCGTCTTGCCGGTGCCGGTGCCGGCCTCGGCCAGCAGGACCCCGCCTTCCTCGAACGCCTCGGCGACCGAGACGGCCATCTCCCGCTGGCCGTCCCGAGCCTCGAACGATGGCAGCGAACCCGCTAGCGCGCCGTCCGGCCCGAAGGTCTCGTCGACTTTGCGCGAGAGGTCGGGGGCGGCGGTGGGGTCTACTGGTTCCGGCTCGGGTAGAGGGGGAACCTCTCGCACAATGCCTCCACCTCACGACGGACCATAGCGGCCACTCTGTCATCCTCAGGAGCGGCGAGCACCCGGGCGATGTAGTCCGCAATTAGGTCCATCTCCGGTTCACCCATGCCGCGGCTGGTCACGGCCGGGCTGCCGATCCTGATTCCGCTGGCCACCATCGGTGGGTTCTCGTCAAATGGAATGGCGTTCTTGTTGACCGTGATGCCGGCCCGCCCGAGCGCCTCTTCGGCCACCTTCCCGGTGATGTCCTGCGAGAAGACATCAACCAAAAGCAGGTGATTGTCGGTACCTCCACTGACCAGCCGGAATCCGCCTTGAGATAGCGCGGCACCCAGGCGCGCCGCGTTGCGCACGATCTGCTGTTGATATTCCACGAACGCCGGTTCGCCTGCTTCCTTGAAACAGACGGCCTTCGCGGCGATGACGTGCATGAGGGGGCCGCCCTGCACGCCCGGGAAGAGCGACCGGTTGATAGCCTTCGCATGCTCCTCTCGGCAGAGGATCAGGCCACCTCGCGGCCCGCGGAGAGTCTTGTGCGTGGTCGTCGTCACGACGTCGGAGTGAGGGATCGGTGAGGGGTGGACCCCGGTCGCCACCAGCCCGGCGATATGGGCCATGTCGGTCACGACTACCGCGCCGACCTCGTCCGCCACGTTCCTGATGCGCGCGAAGTCGATGACCCGGGGGTAGGCGCTCGCGCCCACCATGATGAGCTTGGGTCGATGTTTCTCCGCTTGGGCCGCGAGCTCATCGTAGTCCAGACGCTCATCGTCCTTGCGTACGCCGTAGGGCACGATGCTGTAAAGCTGACCCGAGAAGTTCAGCGGGTGTCCGTGGGTCAGATGGCCACCATGCGCCAGGTTCATCCCGAGCACCGTGTCACCCGCCTCGATCAGCGCAAAGTACGCCGCCATGTTCGCCTGCGCGCCTGAGTGCGGCTGGACGTTGGCGCGGTCCGCTCCGAACAGACCGCAGGCGCGCTCGATGGCCAGCGCTTCGGCGACGTCGACGTGTTCGCACCCGCCGTAGTAGCGACGGCCGGGGTAACCCTCCGCATACTTGTTCGTGAGCACCGAACCGGCGGCTTCGAGGACGGCTCGGCTCACGAAGTTCTCAGAGGCAATTAGCTCGAGCTCCGAATTTTGCCGGGTCGTTTCGTCGCCGAGCACGGTCGCGATTGCGGGGTCAGTCTCAGCCAGCGTCCGCAGGCGCGTACTCGACGGGGCGTCCGTGGTGGAGGGCATTCGTTCCTTTCGGGTGTGGCGCTTGGTGGGAACCGACCGGTGTCAGACGGCCCATTACAACCGGATTCTACTATAGCCGTCGCCCCTGGTCAGGTGGTGCTATAGTCCCAGCATGGCTGAGAAACTGAGCTTCTCGTCCTCTCCCGCGAACCCGTTTTCTGAGGCGTTTCCGCACTCGCGCAAGGTACTCGTCGAAGGCGAGCGGGTTGCAGTGCCGATGCGCGAGATCGCGCTAAGCGGCGGGGAGTCTCCGCTGCAGGTTTATGACACCAGCGGTCCTCACGGCGTGGATGTCCGCGCCGGATTGCCGCCGCTGCGTGATCCTTGGATTCTCGGCCGCGGTGAGATGAGTCCCGCCCAGCCAAGTGTCCTCTCGACGTCCATGCCGCCAACCGCGCGGACCCCGCGTCGGGGCGAGGGCGCCGTGACCCAGCTCCATCACGCTCGGCGCGGAGAGATCACCGAGGAGATGGAGTTTGTCGCACTCCGAGAAGGGTTGCCCCCGGAGTTCGTCCGCGATGAAGTGGCCAGGGGCCGCGCCATCATCCCCGCTAACATCAATCATCCCGAGCTCGAACCGATGGCGATTGGTCGCAACTTCCTAGTCAAGATCAACGCTAACATCGGTAACTCGGCGGTCTCTTCCTCGATCGAGGAAGAGGTGGAGAAGTTGCGGTGGGCGACCCTCTGGGGTGCCGATACCGTCATGGACCTGTCGACGGGGCCGAACATTCACGAGACGCGCGAGTGGATCATCCGGAACTCCCCGGTGCCGATCGGTACCGTGCCGATCTACCAGGCGCTCGAGAAGGTCGATGGGCAGCCCGAGGAGCTGACCTGGGAGATCTACCGGGACACGCTGATCGAGCAGGCTGAGCAGGGCGTCGACTACTTCACGGTGCACGCGGGGGTGTTGCTGCGGTATGTCCCGATGACGGCCCGTCGGTTGACCGGGATCGTGTCGCGGGGCGGTTCCATCATGGCCAAGTGGTGTCTAGCACACCACCAGGAGAACTTCACCTACACCCATTTTCGAGAGATCTGCGAAATCATGCGGGCCTACGACGTGTCTTTTTCGCTCGGCGACGGATTGCGGCCGGGTTCGATCGCGGATGCGAACGACGAGGCCCAGTTCGCCGAGTTGAAGACCCAGGGCGAGTTGACCCGGCTCGCGTGGGAGTACGACGTGCAGGTGATGAACGAGGGGCCGGGACACGTCCCACTCCATCTCATCGAGAAGAACATGGAGCATCAGCTGGACTGGTGCGACGAGGCGCCGTTCTACACCCTCGGTCCGCTGACGACCGACGTGGCGCCGGGCTACGACCACATCACCTCCGCGATCGGAGCGGCCGTGATCGGTTCCTATGGCACCGCAATGCTCTGCTACGTGACGCCCAAGGAGCATCTTGGACTTCCGAACCGAGAGGATGTGAAGGCGGGTGTCATCGCCTACAAGATCGCGGCGCATGCCGCCGACCTCGCCAAGCGGCATCCGCGCGCCCAGGCGTGGGACGACGCATTGTCAAAGGCACGGTTCGAGTTCCGGTGGGAGGACCAGTTCAATCTGGCCCTGGATCCGGTGACCGCGCGTGCCTACCACGACGAGACGATGCCGGCCGAAGGCGCGAAGGTCGCGCACTTCTGCTCGATGTGCGGCCCCAAGTTCTGCAGCATGGAGCTGACGCAGCAGGTGCGAGAGTATGCCGCCGACCAGGGTCTGTCCGACGCTGAGGCGCTGTCGGTCGGGATGAGCGAGAAGTCTGACGAGTTCCGGAAGGAACGGGAAATTTACGTCCGGAACGCGGATTAGACGGCGCGGGAGCGCTCCGGGTCCGCTAGCGCGTTTGTCCGGGCGGGGCGGGAACGATCTGGATGATGGTCTTGAACCACTCTGGGTCCTGACTGGGGTTCAGATAGCCGGCCGCGCCGTTCCACGTGTAGTCCTTCACGGTGACCCCAGGCGGAAACGCCATCTCCTCTTCCCGAAACCGCCCGATCTCGAAGATGTGCGTGGGCGGCGCGTCGAACACCCGATCCCCCCGTTCGTCGAGGACGACCGTGTAGTAGTTCACCATCTCCTGATAGCTGGAGTTGGTCCCGAAGAGGTAGTAACGCTGAGCTCGCCCGGCGTCGTACGATGTGATGAACTGGGCGCTGGGGTAGATGGGGAACCCGAGGACTGCCTCACTTGGCGGGGTCTCGGCGGTCACGCCGAGGCCGCTCGCCGGGGCGGCGACGGGCTGCGCCGGCTCGACCGGTTGCGGCGCCGGCGCTTCGGACCCACCGCGCGTCGGGTCGCCGAGCTGCGGGAACGGGCGGGGTACCGGTTGGCGCCGCTGGGCCTGGATGGACGGGGCTTGAAGGAGAAGCGCCGCCCCGAAGAGGACGGCGAACATGCCACTGAAGACCCATCGACCCATGGGGTCATTATGCGGGCGTGCGAAGAACCGTGCAAGGTGAACGAGAGACCGTAGAAGGCGAGATGATCACGAGCCTCGAGGGCGCGAATGTGCCGGGACGAGGCCCTTAATCAACCGCGGGTTGCGGCGACGGCGTCTCGCCAGTAGTTCAGGATGTCGGTGAGGGTTCGCTCGAATGGGATGGTGGGATGCCACCCTGTCTGCCGTGAGAGTCTTCCCGCGTCACCGAGGAGCAGCGGGTTGTCGCTCGGCCTGGTGCGGGCAGGATCCTCTCGCACCGTGACATCGACGGTTGTCTGCGCCAGCAACCCATCGAGGACGGCCTGGATCGGATGCGCCGTGCCCGAGCAGACGTTGTAGGGGGCGCCCGCGACTCCGTTGGCCATCAACAGCTGATACGCCAGGACGGTATCTCGCACGTCGGTCAGGTCACGTCTGGCTTCGAGGTTCCCGACCGAGAGCATGGGCGGACACAGGCCGGCCTCGATGCGCGCTAGTTGCTCGGCGAAGCTCGACGCGGCGTAGAAGAGCGCCTGACCAGGTCCGACATGTGTGAACGAGCGGGTGATCACGACGTGCAGGCCGTCCTGCTTGACGGCGGCCATCCCCAACATCTCTTGGGCCAGCTTACTGAGACCGTAGGGGCTCACAGGTCCGAGCGGTGATGACTCGTCGATGGCAGAGGTGGAGGGGCGATACACCAGCGCCGAACCAGGGATAAGCACGCGAGCCTCGGTCGCATGTGTTCTGAGGCCCGCGATCAAATACTCCGTGCCCAGCAGGTTCCCGGCGAGCGTGGTCGTGTTGTTCGACCAGGAGCCGCCGACATTGGCTACCCCGGCGCAGTGATACACCTGGTCTGGGGGAGTGTCCTTCAGTTCCCGCTCGACGGAGGGCCGGTCCAGCAGGTTTACGGTGCGCCAGTCGATCCGGTCGGAATCGGGGAGAGGGCGAGGAGGACGCTTTGGGTCGTCTGCGGACGAACGTCGCCACGCCAGAATCCGGTTGTTCGGGTCCGAGCGATGCAGTAGGTCGAGCAGATGATGCCCGACAAAGCCGGCGGCGCCGGTGACAACAATCGTCTGAGCCACTTCACGCCCTGTCGTTAGGAGGTGGAGTTGCCACGTTGGCCGTACTGGGCCTCGTAGTACTCACGATAGGCGGGGTCCGCCTCCTTGATCGGGCGCCACCACCAATCGTTGTCTCGATACCAGCTCACGGTGGTGGCCAGTGCTTCCTCGAAGGGATGTCTCGGTTGCCAGCCCAGGCCGCGTAGCTTCGCCGTGTCGAGTGAGTAGCGGCGGTCGTGGCCGGGGCGGTCCTGCACCGGCTTGATCAAGGAATGAGGTCGATTCAGCGCGTCGAGAATGCGGTGGGTCAGGTCTATGTTTTCCACCTCATTGCCGCCCCCGATGTTGTAGGCCTCGCCGTTCTCGGCCTTCTCGATAAGCAGATCGATGGCCCGGCAGTGGTCTTCGACATGCAGCCAGTCGCGAACGTTGCGACCGTCGCCGTAAAGCGGTACCTCGAGTCCGTCTATGGCGTTGGTGACAAACAACGGGATCACTTTCTCAGGGAACTGACGCGGTCCGTAGTTATTCGATGCACGGGTGATGATCACCGGCACGTCGTGAGTGGCCCAGTAGCTGTAAGCTAGGCGGTCGGCACCAGCCTTGCTAGCTGCGTAGGGGTTGCGCGGCTTCAGTTCGTCGGTTTCGGTGCTCGAGCCGGTGGGCACGCTGCCATAGACCTCATCAGTCGAGATCTGGACGAACCGACGGAGCCGTGGCGCCCTGCGGGCCGCGTCGAGCAGCACGAAACTCCCGTAGACGTCGGTCGTGATGAAGGCGCCCGCCTCTTGCAGCGACCGGTCCACGTGGGTCTCGGCGGCGAAGTGCACGACGATGTCTGCGTTCTCGACGAGTGGTGCTGCGACCTCCGGATCGGCGACATCCCCCTCCACGAAGCGATGTCTCGGATCGCCCATGACGTCGCGCAGGTTCTCGAGGCGTCCGGCATAGGTAAGCTTGTCGAGGGTGGTGACCCGCCAGTCTGGATGGGCAGCCAGTGCGTACAGCACAAAGTTACTGCCGATGAACCCGGCGCCCCCGGTCACGAGTACCTGGACCGCTCGGTCGGCTACCATCGGATGCCCACCTCCGAGTTGTCGCCCAGCATGAAACGGTAGGCTGATGGTTTGACTGGCTGGCGGATGATCCGGACGTTCCGTCCTATCAGGCTGTCGATCACCCGACTCGCCAGGTCACTGAGTACGCTGCCTTCGAGCACGATACTGTGTTCGAGTTCGGATTCTCGGATCTCGACGTCGTTCATGATCGACGTGAACGGCCCGACGTAAGCGTGTTCGATCCGGGCGTTGGCGCCGATGATGGCCGGACCACGGATCACCGAGCCGATGATCTCGGCGCCGGCCTCGATCGCGACCTTCCCTTCCACTCGCGACTTGGTATCGACCGATCCTTCGATCCGCCGTTCCATCGTTTCGAGGATCAGGCGGTTCGCCTCCAGCATGTCGTCGAGTTTTCCGGTGTCCTTCCACCATCCCTCGACTAGATGCGGTCGCACCGTCAGTCCACGGTCGATGAGATCCTGGATGGCATCGGTGATCTCGAGCTCGTTACGAAAACTTGGTGTGATCCGCTTAACCGACTCGAACACCTCAGGGCCGAACATGTAGACGCCGACCAGGGCCAGATCGCTCTTCGGTTCCTTGGGCTTCTCGACCAGGCGGACCACCTGGCCATCGGACAGCTCGGCCACCCCGAACATCTGAGGATCCGGCACACGGGTGAGCAGGATCTGCGCGGCTGGACCGCTCGCCACGAACTCCTCCACAAACGGCGTGATGCCCTTGTTTAGTAGGTTGTCTCCCAGGTACATGACGAACGGCTCGTCGCCCAGGAACTCCTCGCTGATGAGCACGGCGTGGGCCAGTCCTCGGGGCGCGTCCTGCTCGATGTAGGTCACCGACGCGTTCCAGTGGGAGCCGTCGCCTACCGCGGCTCGGATCTCCTCGTGCGTGTCTCCCACTACGATGCCGATGTCCCGGACCCCAGCCGCCACGAGTGCTTCGATGCCGTAAAACAGGACCGGCTTGTTGGCCACCGGTACCAGCTGCTTTGCGCGGGTATACGTGAGTGGTCGAAGCCGGCTGCCTTTCCCGCCGCTCAGCACGAGTCCCTTCATCGCCGGAACACTCTAGCAGGTTGTCAGTCTAGGCGGGCGCTTCGCCAGGGAACCTAGAACTCTTCGCCGGTGCCGGTGCCCACACCGAAGGCGCCGAGCATATTGGAGAAGGTGCCCAATCCGGCCAGGGTGAACGAGAGGTTAAACCGACGGTCCCTGTCGACCCGGACCCGGGCTCCCAGCCCCTCGAGGTTAAAGGACTGGTACTCGAAGCTCAGGCCGCAGCACTGTGCGTTGTAGTACCAGACGATCCGTTGCTGGAGGTGGCGGCCCCGCTGGATGTCGTAATTGAACTGGTAGACGCCACCCATCCGGTTGCCCGGCGTGCGCAGGTTGGTGAAGGAGTTGAGGTAGTGATCGAGGAAATCCGGGTTGTCGAAGCCAGCTAGTCCTTCGATGAAGCGCCGCTGGCTCCAGCCGGCGGTCTGGTACAGCCAGCCGCCGATTTCGATGCTGCCGTCGGCGCTGATCTGTCGGAAGGCCCCGAACTCCGCGTCATACTCGGCGCGCATTGTCCCTGAGATCTCCGAGGTTGGTCCTCCGCGGACGATGAGCGAGAGCGGTGAGAAGTTGCTCGGGTTGTCACCCTGAAAACTGGTTTGGAAGTTTCGGTCGAACTGGGCTGCGTTGGCGTCGGTGTAGTAGCTCTGTTCGATGCCGACCGTAAGGACCTCTTGGGCCACCGATGGACCGTCGCCTTCGGAGCGACGCGCATACAGCCGGTTGTTCAGGCCGTAGCTGAACTGGGTGACCTGACCGACGATCGAGTCGGTTCCTTCGAGCTGGACGATCTGATCGAAATTGTCGATCGCGGTGGTCCGACCCAGGTTGTACCAGGGCTCGATGACGTGCTTCATTCGTTCCGAGTAGCCGCTGTTTGGCGTGTCCCAGACCTTGACGAAGACGGGCCCGGTAATTTGGGTTTGCATGTCGAGGAACGACCGTGAGATCCCGTTTTCGATCTGCCGCTGCGTCATCTCGTCGATCGACTCGGTCCAGTAGGTCTGCTGCCAGCCGATGGATGAGTTGATCGTGAGGAACGGCCACTTGGTAAAGGGCACGCGCACGGTCGGGTTGACATCGAATCGGGTGAGGCCGGAGTCGATCTCCTGGTCTCCGAAGCGCGTGTTCCGGAGCAGGTTGGCGTACTCGCTGGTGAACGCGTAGTAGATCGGCGAGTTCCCGATCACGCGCTCGGCCTGGTCGAAGCCGACTCGGGGGCCCGCGCCGTAGAGACTGGCGTCCTTGGCGCCGAAGAACGTCTCGCTGAAGTCGGCCGTGCCGCTCAGTGTGTAGGCTCCCCACGAACCGGTGACGTTGCCACCCAGCGTGCGGGAGCTGTTCGACGCTTCGTAGATGTTGGTCTGATACGTCTGCTGGACCGTGACGTCGGAGAAGTAGTCGATCTGGCCCCGGGCGCGCAGCGCGTCGGTGAAGACATGGGTCGCGTTGCCCCGCAGGTTGTAGCTCTGTCGGGCAGGTAGGGTGGTCTCGGTCCCGACGCCGAACAAATTTGGGACTACCACCTCACGCTCGTTCAGCAGGTAGGTCTCGAAGTTGCCCTGCGAACCTGGACCGGCTACATACCGGTACTCTGCACCCATGCCCTGACCGGCAGTTGAGAAGAAGTCGTGAAACACCGTGGCGTCGTGACTGCGATTGAACGCCATGAAGAGGGCGTTGCTGAGCGACTGACCTCGAATGGTCGAGGACCCGTAGGTTGGCATCAGGATGCCGGTTGCCCGATCGTCGGCCTGGATCGGATAGAACATCACCGGCAGATAGAACAGCGGGACGCCCTTGACCGAGAGGACCGAGTTCCGCAGCACCAGATACTCGTCTAGGTTGATGGTCACCGAGCTTGCGGAGACCTCCCACCGGGGCGTCGGCTGCACGCATGAGGTAAAGCCACCGCGGATCAGCTTGTAGGACCGAGGCCCCACTTTCTCGATGATCTCGCCCCAGAACCGCATCTCGGGCTCCGAGGTGCCGAACATGCTGGGCTCGACGTCGTCGACGACTGCCGTCGATCCGTCCGCCTCGTAGAAGACTCCGGTCAGGTCCTCCGTGTTGAACTCGACCCGTTCCGCCGCGATGCGTCCGCCCTCGGACGAAAAGACGACGTTGCCGCTGGCCACCAGGCGCGACTCATCTATGTAGAAATCGACCACGTCCGCGTGGAACTGCCAGTCTTCACCGTTATTGCTTCCGGTGAGCTCAACGTTCTCGACGAGCCGGAGGTGATTCTCTGAGAGCTGGCGCAACTGATCCTGGAGGGTGGAGCTCACCCCCGGCAGATTCTGGGCGTGCGCCAGGCCAGCCGGCAGGGTGCACAGAACGGTGCAGAGTAGAAGCCGATATCTCATCGACCGTAGGCGGGGCGCTGGTAGTTCCGAAACGGCCTGGACGGCACTGAGGTCATCCAGCGTGTAGGTGACTACCAAAGAATATCACGGGCCTTCGTCCAGCTTCCTCAGCATCTCCCCGACCAGGAAGATCGAGCCGGTGACACACACCGTGTCTGCCTCGACTCGATCCCACCGGAGCGCGGCGGCGGGGGTAGCCGCCGTCCGGACGGGGGTCGGGCGGACCAAGTTGGAGACCAGTCGAGCGAGACTGGTCGACGGAATGGCGCGCGGGGTGTCTGGCGCCGTGCAGACGAATCGGCTCGCGACCGGAGCCAGGGCCCGCACGATGCCTCCGGCGTCCTTGTCGTCCATAATCGCTAGCACGATTGGCAGCGGGGCGGCTCCCGACTCTTGAAGGTGTGCCGCCAGTGCCGCGGCGGCGGCCGGGTTGTGGGCGGCATCGAGCCAGATCGTGCGTCCCTCGGACACGACGCGCTGCAGCCGACCCGGCCACTCGACGTCCCTGAGCCCCGCCATGATCGCTGACGACGGCACGGCAACTCCGTGGCTGTCCATCGTCTCGAGGAGTCGCACCGCCCCGAGCGCGTTTAGGTGCTGGTGAAGACCAGCAAGTCCCAGCCGGACCGGTGGATAGGCGTGCACGGTGGTCTCGATTTGTAACCGGTCAGCGCCTACCCGGCTGAGCACCGTCCCCCGGTGGGCGTCCACCCAGCGGGCGCCCCGGGATGCGGCCGCCTCGCTGAAGATGGTCCGCAGGGCCAGCCTGTCCTCTGTAGTGACGACCGTCATGTCGGACTTGATGATTCCGGCTTTCTCGGCGGCGATCGCCTCCAGCGTGTTGCCCAGGTAGGCCTGGTGGTCGAGGCCGATTGCGGTTATTAGGCCCCACCGCGCCGGAACGATGTTCGTCGCATCGAATCGTCCACCCAGTCCGACTTCGAGTAGTGCGACGTCCACCTCGCACCGCCGGAACCAGGACAGCGCGATTGCCGTGATCGCCTCGAAAAAGGTGGGGGGCGTGGTCAGTCGGCCGCGGGCCACGAGTGCATCAGCTCGAGCAAGGAGACTGGCCGCTTCCTCCTCGAGCGCCGGGTGCGGAATCGGGCTCCCGTCGACGACGATCCGCTCCTGGAGCGACACGAGATGGGGGGAAGTGTAGCGTCCCACCCTATGTCCCCCGGCCCGGAGGGCGCGGTCGGCCATCGCCACCGTTGATCCCTTGCCGTTGGTGCCCGCTACGAGTACCGCTGGGTAGGTGGATTCAGGATGGTCGTCGGCAGCCACCAGCGCGCCAATAGCCTCGAGTCCCGGCTTGATCCCGAACCGTTCGAGGCGGGCCAGAGTAGCGAGTGAGGTGGCGGTGGTCACACCCTCAGTTCCTGGACCGCTCGTCGCCGCTTTCGACGGATGGTTTCCCGCGAGGCGGCTCTGGCGCCGGCGTGGTATCGGTGATTACGCCGAGCAGCCGACCCAGTACTCCGCGTAATTCGCGACGGTCCACGACCAGATCGATCAGACCATGGTCTAGAAGGTATTCCGACCGTTGAAAGCCGTTGGGGAGTGGGTGACCGGTCGTCTGCTGGATCGCGGCCGGCGGAGTAAAGCCGATTTGTGCGTCAGGCTCAGCCAGGACCAGGTCCGCTCCCATTGCACAGCCCAACACCACGCCGCCCGTGGTTGGGTCCGTGAGCAGCGCCACATGAGGGATGCCGTCCCGGTCGAGTTGTCCGAGTGCGACACCGATCTTGGCCATTTGCATGAGCGACAATGCCCCCTCCATGATGCGGGCTCCGCTTGACGCGCAGACCAGTAGTAGCGGGCGGCGGGCGGCGCGAGCCCGGTCTGCGGTTCGGACGACTTTCTCGCCGGTCACCATGCCGAGGGTGCCGCCCAGGAAGCGGTGGTCCATCGCTACGACTTCCACGGCCACGCCGCAGATGGTGCCCGTGGCCGCTATGGCGGCATCGCGCAACCCGGTGGCGGCCATCGCGTCGGCGAGCCGGTCGGTGTAGGTACGCCGGTCGCTGAAGGAGAGCGGGTCGGTCGAGGCTAGTTCCGCGTCGTGTTCCGTCCAGGCGCCGTCGTCAAGCAGCGTACGGAGTCGCGCTGGGCCACCCAGGCGCCGATGGTGACCGCAGTCGGGGCAGACGTGCAGGTGAGTGTCGAGGTCCTGGCGAAGCAGGTCTCGTCCGCACCGATCGCACGCGGTACCAAAGGCGCTGGCCACGGGCCGAGCTTACCGCAGCCGACACGAAACGTGTGCTGGGAGCCTACCGTGGGACGTAGTAGCGGGTGCCTTCCCCCATCGTCTGTATCTGTTTGAGCAGGTCGTCCAGGGTTTCGTCTCCCCACTCCGGATCGACGTGGGACGCTTCGACGACCAGCAGCGGGGTGGCCGTGTAGTGAAAGAAGAAGTGAGTGTAAGCCTCGTTGAGCTCTCGCAGATACTCCGCGTCGGGCGGTGTTTCCCCGTTCTCCTGATACTCCCGTTCCCGTAACCGGACGCGTCGTTGGAGCGTATCGGTTGGCATTTGTACGTAGACGACCAGATCGGGGGCGGTCACGTCGGTCTCTAGCAGGTCGTACAGCCGCTGGTAGATGAACAGCTCGTTATCGTCCAGATTAAGGTAAGCGTAGATCTTGTCCTTGGCGAACAGGTAATCGGAGATGGTCTGGGTGTCGAAGAGGTTGGATTGCTGTAACTCGGTCTGCTGACGGTGACGGGTCAGCAGGGAGAAGAGCTGGGCTTGGAAGGCGGCGCCGGCGCGGCCGGCGGCTAAGTCGGCGAGAAACGGGTTCTCGGTCTCGTCGAGTACTATCCGAGCTTCGAGTTGGCTGGCCATTCGGCGGGTGAGCGTCGATTTTCCGACACCGATCGGGCCCTCGATCGCGATATGGCGAAACTCCAACGTGACGCCGAGTATACCAGTCCGAACGACCTGTCCCGTCGGCCCTGCGTGCTATGATGCGCCCGCGCTGTTGGGCCACCGCCGCACCCTACCGAAACGATGCTGCAGCCTGCCTCCACGTGCTGGGACGGTCGTGCGGCTGGGCTCGCACTGATGGGGCTGTGGGCCTCCGGTTGTGCGCAGGCGCCGCCTCCGCTTCCGCCCGCCCCACCGCCGGTCTCCTACGAACAGAAGCTGAGCTGGATCATCCAGCTTGAGGACCAGCGGATCCTGCGGGATCCGTTCCTGCCTGACCCCGCGGAGGTCGTTGCCGCTGAACCTGCCGCTGTTTCCGAGGGCGCGTCTCCGGCAACGCAAGTCGTGCCATCCCTTCCCCCGCGTGCCACGCCAGATCTGCTCCGTCTTGCCGAAGACTCTAGCGGCGCGGTCCGCCGGCGGGCCGGCCTGGCCATCGGCCGGGTTGGGCTTCCCGCAGGTGTGCCCGCGCTGCTGTCGCTCCTAGACGATCCAGTCCCCGAGGTCCGCGAGATCGCTGCTTTCGGGCTCGGCCTCCTCGGTGACGAGGCCGCAATCGAGCCTTTGGTCGGCGCGTTGCGTGATGTCTCTCCCGTCGTGCAGGCCCACGCAGCCAGGGCCTTGGGCCGCTTACAGGCCACCGACGCCATCGACGCGGTGCAGGCGATGGTCGAGATGCACGTAACCCAAGCCTATCCGGTCGATCCGGAGCAGCTGGGTTATCCCTTGACGCCGCGAGTCGAGGCGTTTCGCTCGGGCATCTATACCCTTGCGGCACTCGGGGCATACGACGCCCTAGCGTCGACCGTGCTCACCGAGGAAGGCGACCCGATCCTCTGGTGGTGGCCTGTCGCGCAGGCGCTCTGGCAGGTCGGCGATCCGAGGACGGTCGGTCCGCTCCAGACGCTGGTTGGTATTCAGGGGTCCTACGGGGTTTCGATTGCGGCTCGCGCGCTCGGCGCGCTTGGCGACACCGCTGCGCTTCCGGCGCTGGTCGACCTCCTCGACACCGAACGTCGCGATCGGCGCGTCATCGTGGCCGCGATCCGCGCGCTCGCCGATCTTGGGGACGACAAGGCGGCGCCGGCCCTGCGCGCCATGCTGCGTGACGCGGTTGCCGACCGTGTTCTGTTGCTCGAGTTGGTCGAAGCCCTGGCCAGCGTCGGGGCGAGCGATTCGACCGATGTCATGATCGAGTTGATAACCCATCGTTGGGGGCCGCTTCGTGGGGCGGCGCTCCGAGGCTTGGCGAGGCTCGACCCGGAGCTGTTCCTCCTCACCCTCTCGGGTCTCCCTCCCGACGAAGACTGGCGGGTGCGTGTCGACTTGGCTCGGGCCTTTGCACTGGTCGACGCGGACGTGGCGGCGTTCCGGCTGACCCAGCTTATCGAGGACGAGGACCGACGGGTCGTGCCTGCCGCGCTTGAGTCGTTGGCGGCGGTGCGCGCGCCAAACGCGAGTGAGGTACTCCTCTATCTACTGTCCGACGACGATGTGGTGGTGCGGAAGACCGCGGCCGAGCTGCTGGGCGAGTTGGAAGTGCGGGATGCCGTCGAGCTGCTGCTGGAGGCCTATCGGGCGGCGGCCGATGATGAGTCGTATCTTGCGCGGGCGGCAGTTGTCGATGCGCTCGGGCGTCTCGGTGGCACCGCCGCGACGGACCTCCTCAAGGAGGCGACGGCTGATTCCGACTGGGCGGTGCGAGTACGGGCCGCCGAACACCTTGCCCGGCTGGATCCATCGTTCGACGCTCAGGCGGCGATCCGCCCGGCGCAACTCCGTCTGCCGATCGAGGCGTACCGCGCCGAGTCGCTCGTGACCCCGTCCGTCTCGCCGCACGTCTTCATCGACACCGAACGGGGCACGATTCAGCTCGAGCTTCTGGTCAACGAGACGCCGATGACGGCTGACAACTTCATGCGCCTGGGGCGCTCGGGTTTCTACAACGGATTGCTCGTGCATCGGGTCGTGCCCAACTACGTGGTGCAGATGGGCGATCCACGAAGCGACAGTCAGGGTGGACCGGGCTATACCGTTCGCGACGAGCTGACGCCGATGCCTTATCTACGGGGCACGGTGGGAATGGCTCTCGACTGGGGCGACACCGGCGGGAGCCAGTTCTTCATCACCACCAGTCCGCAGCCGCAGCTCGAAGGGCGCTACACGGTCTTCGGTCACGTGATTTCAGGAATGGACGTCGTCGACCAGCTCGAACCGGGCGACCGTATTCAGGTGGTTCGCGTGTGGGACGGGGTAACGCCGCTCGACGGCGTGGAGTGAGCGTACAAAAAAAAAGGGGACGACGCCGTCGCCCCCTTTTTCTCGAAGTCGGAAGAGCTTAGCGCTTCTTCGCGCCCTTCTTGGCGGCGGCCTTCTTTGCGACCTTTTTCTTCGCGACCTTCTTCTTCGCGACCTTCTTCTTCGCGACCTTCTTCTTCGTCGCCTTCTTTGCTACTTTCCTGGTCGCCTTTTTCGCTGCCTTCTTCGCCATTCTTCCTCCTTGGCATGTGGTCGCTCAGCGAGAGTACCTGTGCCCAAACATCACAACAGGTGGGCTGAGCCTCCCACCCTCATACCAGATGTAGATTATGGATGAGTAATTTTGGGTGTCAAGCACAAACATCCACAAGAGTCAAAAGTAACTCTCGCTTTCGCCCCCCTCCTATCGGTGCGAAGTGCCGCGAACTTTATCGGTGATCACCCGACGGTCGTACGGGTATCTTGCTTCTCGGCGTGACGCTCGGCGGCCAACTCGATGAGTCGATTGAGCAGCTGCGGGTAGGGGAGTTCGGTGGCGTCCCACAGCTTGGCGAACATGCTAATGGTGGTGAATCCGGGGTGGGTGTTGATCTCGTTGACGAATAGGTCCCCAGTGTCGCTCGCCAGAAGGAAATCGACCCGCGCCATACCTGCGCCATCGATCGCCTTGAAGGCGTCGGCCGCCATGGTACGGATGCGCGCCGCCTGGGCGTCGGTGAGCTGCGCGGGGATGATCGTCTCCGATCGGTCGTCCAGATACTTGGCCTTGTAGTCGTAGAACGGACCCGATGGAACGATCTCGCCGAGGACGGAAGTGTCCGGCCGGTCGTTGCCGATTACGGCGCACTCGATCTCGCGACAAGGAGCAACGCCTTCCTCGACTACGAGCTTCCGGTCGTACTCGGCGGCCAGGTCGAGCGCAGCCTTCAGCGCCTCCATGTCCTCCACCCGTGAAATGCCCACGCTCGAGCCGAGGTTGGCCGGTTTTACAAACAACGGATAGCGGAGTCTCGATTCCAGCCGCTCGACGACCGTGTCCGGTGCCTCTCGCCAGTCGCGCCGTCGTACGACATCGTGACGTACCAGCGGTAGTCCCGCCGCGGCGAACAGGATCTTCATGATGGCCTTGTCCATTCCGGTGGCTGAGGCAAGGACCCCGGCGCCCACGTACGGGACGTCGGCCAGTTCGAGCAAGCCTTGCAGCGTGCCGTCCTCTCCGTAGGGACCGTGCAAGATCGGGAAGATTACGTCGAGGGAAAGCGTAGCCAAGACGGCGCGTTCGTCGCCCATCTCCGGCTCGGCGGTCCGGTCCAGTGTGAGTACGGTTTCTTCGCCGGGCCGTGCCATTAGATGAACTTCGCGGCTCTCGCGGGCAGGGATCGCCCGTGCGGCTCGAGCGGTTTCAATCGTCGCGGCGGCTGACTCGGCCGTCGGTGGCTTGTCCGCCAGTGTCCATCGCCCGCTCCGCTCGATCCGGATCGGCACCGGCTCGTAGCGGTTGCGGTCCAGGTTGGCAATGATCGCCGCTGCGGAGGCGAGCGAGACCTCGTGCTCGCTCGAGCGGCCGCCGTACACCACACCGACCCGAAGACGTTTCACGCGGCTCGACTCGGAACCTGGATTATGGGCATGGGTGCGGCAAGAGAGGAGGAGGAGACGTGGCGGCTGCCATCGGAACTCTGTGTAGTATACGGCGGTGCCGGAAGCATTCTCCTTTGAGGTGACTCATCGAAGCGGGGCCGCCCGCGCGGGTGTGTTGGTCACGCCCCACGGTGCCATCGAGACGCCAGCCTTCGCGCCGGTTGGCACACGTGGTGCGGTTAAGTCGGTGACGCACCGGGACCTGGTCGGCCTAGGCGCCCAGATCCTGTTGGCGAATACCTATCACCTTCACCTCCGTCCAGGGGGCGACCTGGTGGGACGCGCGGGCGGGTTGCATGCCTTCATCGGCTGGAACCGGCCGATCCTCACCGACAGCGGCGGCTATCAGGTCTTCAGCCTCGGTGATCGCCGTCGCATAGACGAAGATGGTGTGTCGTTTCGCTCACATCTCGACGGCAGTTTGCAGCGTCTGACACCGGAGTCTGCGACCGATATCCAGGCGAACCTGGGTTCGGACATCGCGATGGTGTTCGACGAATGTACCAGCTATCCGGTTGACGAGGCCGCGGCGCGGGCGTCGATGGAGCGCACGCTGCGATGGGCCGAGCGTGGGCGCCGTCGGTTCCTGGCTATTTCTGCGGACCACGATCTCTGCGATGGAGTGGTGACCAATCCCGGCCAGGCGCAGTTCGGGATCATTCAGGGCAGTGTCTACCCGTCCCTCCGCGAAGCTAGCCTGCGAGAGACCGTGTCAGTTGGTTTCGAGGGCTATGCGATCGGCGGGCTCAGTGTCGGCGAGCCGGTCGAGCTGATGTACGACGTGGTCGAGGAAACCGCAGCGAGCATGCCCGACGAGGGGGTGCGCTACCTGATGGGAACCGGCATGCCCGACGACCTGGTCGAGAGCGTGGCGAGGGGCATTGACCTTTTCGACTGCGTGTTGCCCACGCGGAACGCGCGAAATGGACAGCTGTTGACCCGCACCGGACCTATTGCTATCAAGCAGGCCCGTTACGCAGAGGACAGGCGCCCTCCCGATCCCGAGTGTTCCTGCTACACCTGCAGCCACTACTCACGCGCCTATCTGCGCTACCTCTTCCTGGCTGGCGAGATGACGGCGAGCACCCTTAACACACTGCATAACATACACTTCTACCTTGACACCATGCGGCGAATGAGGGACGCTATCGCGTTCGGCTCGTTTGAGTCGTTCAGGCTACGATTTCACGAGACGTTCTCTCGCCGACCCCGCTCCTAGTGGTCTCCGGAAGCGTGACTGTCCCGGCCTCCGGCGCCAGGGCGCCGGTCGGGAGCGAGTGACAGGTAAGACGGAGCCCGATGCACCTTAATAGCCTGCCCGTCGTGTTGGCCATGGCGGCCCCGCCCCAGGGCGGAGCGGCACCTGCCTGGGTGCAGTTCGTGCCGTTCGCGCTGATCCTTGGCATCTTCTATTTCATCATCATCATGCCAATGCGGAAGCGGCAGAAGAAGGTGGCGGAGTTCCGTGACGCCCTTAAGGTCGACGACAAGATCATCACGACCAGCGGCATCTACGGCAGCATCACGAGGTTGAACGACCATTCGGTGCAGCTCCAGATCGCGGACAAGGTCCGGATCGAGGTATCGCGGGCAGCGATCGGCGGCTACCAGGGCCAGGAGCCGGTGGTTCAGGACACGGGGTCAATGTAGCGCGTCCGGCGCGACCACGAGAGTAGAGCGATGGCGAAGAACCTGCGCTGGAAGGTATTGACCGTGGTGGCGGTCGTCGTAGCCGCCGCGGCGGCCGTGTACCCCCTGGAGGATCGGATCCGGCTGGGGCTCGATCTGCGGGGCGGGGCGCACATGGTCATGCAGGTCGAGACCGATGACGCGCTTCAGTTGCAGACCGAGACCAGCGCCGAGCAGCTGGGTGAGCAGGCGGCTCTGGCGGGCATCGTGCTGGCATCCTCAGCTGCCGTGTCGCCTACCGAGCTTCGGATCGAGGGGGTGACGCCGGCGCGTGACCAAGAGTTCAGACAGATCGCCGATGACCTGCTCCAGGCTTCCTATGACCGGACGCCAGGTGCCAATGGCAGCTATACGTTCCAGATGCTGCCCGGCATCGAGCGGACGCTCCGGGAAGAGTCAGTGCGGCAGGCGCTTCAGACGATCGAGCGGCGGGTCAACGAACTCGGCGTGGCCGAGCCCATCGTGGCTCCCCACGGCGTGGGCGGCGACCAGATTCTGGTCCAGCTACCCGGTGTCGAAGATGTCGATGGCGCTAAGCAGGTCATCCGCTCGACCGGCATGCTCGAGCTGAAGGTCGTCGAGGACGGTCCGGCGCCGACCCGCGAGCTCCTGCTCACCACCCGCAACGGGGTGGTCCCGCCAGATATGGAAGTGATCTCCGGAGGGGATGAGTCCATCGGAGCTGCGCCGGGGGCCACGGTCTTCTATCTGACCCGTCGAGTCGCTCCGGTGACGGGGCGCGATCTTCGCAACGCCAGTCCGACCATCGACGAGTTCAATCAGCCGGCCATCAGTTTTTCGTTCAACCGGGAAGGCGCTAGGAAGTTCGGCGACTTCACCGGGGCCAACGTCGGCCGCAGTCTGGCGATCATCATGGACGGCAGGGTCTATTCGGCTCCCAACATCCAAGAGCCGATTACCGGCGGGGAAGGACGCATCACCGGTACGTTCACCTCTGAAGAGGCCAACGACCTGGCGCTGATTCTTCGGTCGGGTGCTTTGCCGGCGGATCTGAACTATCTCGAGGAGCGCACGGTCGGCCCGAGCCTCGGTGCTGACTCGATCCGGGCCGGTGTTACGGCCTCGGTTGCGGGGCTCACCCTGGTGGCGCTGTTCATGCTGGCCTACTATCGGTTGTCCGGGATTAACGCGGTCGTGGCGGTCGCGCTGAACCTCCTGATCCTACTGGCCTGTATGGCCTACGTCGACGCGGTCCTCACGCTGCCGGGTATCGCTGGGTTTATCTTGACCATCGGGATGGGCGTCGACTCGAATGTGCTCATCTTTGAGCGGATCAAGGAGGAGCTGTCGACGGCTCGAGGTGTCCGGGCTGCGGTCTCCGCCGGGTTCGACCGGGTGTGGTGGACCATCGTCGACACCCACGTCGCGTCCATCATTGCGGCGGCGTTCCTCTTCCAGTTTGGTTCGGGACCGATCCGCGGGTTTGCCACCACGCTGGCGTTCGGTCTCATCTCCAACGTCTTCACCGCGGTCTTCGTCTCGCGCACCCTGTTCGAGGCGGTGCTGACGCGACGTCGCGAAGCCACACTGAGTATCTAGGCAGAACGGGTCCATGCCGATCTTCAAGAACCCGAACATCAACTTTCTCAAGCTCCGATGGCCAGCCGTTGGGCTATCGGCCGCGATTGTCTTGGCCGGCGCCATCATGATGGCGATGCAGGGCGGTCCCTCGCTCGGTATCGACTTCTCGGGCGGCACGATCATCATCGTTCAGTTCGAAGAACCGGTGACCGAGGATCAGGTCAGAACCGCCATAGGCAGCGTGGTGGATCAGGGAGTGGTGCAGCAATACGGCGATGCGGCGGCTAACGAGATGCTGATCCGGTTGCCGCAAGGAGGCGCAGAGCAGGGCGCCAGTCTTGAGGAAGGCGCGAACGCCGTGCGAACGGCGCTTCAGCAGAGTGCGATCGGCGGGTTCTCGGTCGTCGGCCAGGAGTTGGTCGGCCCGGTCATCGGCGAGGAGCTTACGCGCCGGGGACGGAACGCCTTCGTCTTCGCCATGCTCGGCATTCTCATCTACATCGGGTTGCGCTTCCGATTCAGCTTCGCCGTGGGAGCGATTATCGCTGTGGCTCACGACATCGTGATCACGCTAGCGATGCTCACGTTTTTCGGCTTCGATCTCTCGCTCAACGTTGTCGCCGCGATGCTGGCCATCACGGGGTATTCGGTCAACGACTCCATCGTCGTCTTCGACCGGGTGCGGGAGAACCTGCGGTCCATGCGCCGCGACGCCTTCGGTACGCTCGTCAACACGAGCATCAATCAGACGTTGAGCCGCACCATCATTACCTCGGGCACGACCGCCTTTACCGCCGCGGCTCTCTTCGTGGCCGGCGGAGAGGTGCTGCGTGGGTTCGCCTTCACGATTCTCGTCGGCGTGATCAGCGGCACCTACTCGACGATCTTCATCGCCGCCGCCGCCGCGATCGTGATCAGCGAGCGACGCGCATCGCGTCGCGCTGCAACGGTCGCCGAGCGTGCGCCGGCCGCGTCGAAGCCGAAACGCCGAGGTGCCAAGAAGGCCCGGGCCCGGGCGCGCGCCTGACCTCGCCATTTCCGTGGCGAGACCAACACGGTCGCCGTTTCCCGGACACTAACTAGCTAGATAGAAGCAGCGTGACCGTCATTCAGGCCGCGTGGCTCGGGGTGGTGCAGGGCCTTACCGAGTTCCTTCCGATTTCGAGCTCCGCGCACCTGATTCTGGCCCGCGAACTGCTTGGCTGGGAGGCTGGCCCCGTCGAGATCCCGTTCGACGTGGCGTGTCATCTTGGCACCTTGCTCTCGGTGTTGCTCTATTTCCGCGACGACCTTGTCCAACTGGTGCGGGCGGCACCAGGTGTGCTGACGGGCGCTCCGGGTGAACCGGCGCAGATGGTGCGGCGTCTCATCGTTGGCACTGTGCCGATCGCATTGGTTGGATGGCTGCTGGCCGGCGTCATCGACCGCCTTCGCGAGCCTGGTGTCGTGGCGTTGACATTGAGCGCCGGCGCGCTGGTAATGCTCGTGGCGGAACGGGTCGCGCGACGTGAGCGGGAGGCAGCGTCGTTGACGCTCTTCGAAGCCTTCGGACTCGGATGCGCGCAGGCGGTGGCGATCATCCCCGGGGTGTCGCGCTCAGGGTCGGTCATCACCGTGGCGATGTTACGGGGGCTGAACCGGGAGGAGGCGGCGCGTTTCTCGTTCCTCCTCGGAATTCCAGCCATTCTGGCCGCCGGGTTCCGAAGCGCGTGGACCGTGCCGGCCGGGGCGTTGTCGGGGCAGGCCACCGTACTGGCTGTAGGGTTTCTGGCCTCGGGTGTGGTCGGATACCTGGCGGTTGCCGGCCTGATTAGGTATCTTGCACATCATCCGATCGATCTCTTCGCGTACTACCGGCTGGTCGTCGCTGCCGCCTTGCTCATCTGGCTGCTGGCGTCCTAGCTGGCGAGATGCCAATGCAGTGGCTACGTCGCAGCTTCATCGCCGGCTGTTTCGTGATGGTGCCTCTCATCATCTCGGTGGCGGCTCTTGTCTGGGCCTTCCAGTTGATCGACGGGGCAATGGCACCTCTCTATATCCGCTGGCTTGGGCACGAGATTCCAGGGCTTGGGCTTCTCACGACGCTGGCGCTCGTGTTGGCGGTCGGCGGGCTAGCCACCAACGTGTTGGGCAAGCGGCTCTTGCAGCGGGGCGAGTCGTATTTGCTGAGACTGCCCGTGTTCCGTACCGTGTACGCTCCGGTCAAGCAGCTGGTGGCGGCCTTCTCGCCAGAGAACGAGATGGCGTTCAAGCGTGTGGTTTTGGTGGATGACGATCAGAACGGCTATGTGCTCGGCTTCCTCACCAAGGAGTTCACGCTCGACCAGGGTTCCGGCGACGAACCGCTGCTAGCGGTCTATGTGCCGACTAATCATCTGTACTTGGGCGACGTTCGGATCTTTCCCAAGCGCCGGGCTCGTTATCCGGATCTGACCGTGCAAGAGGGAGTACGAATCTTTCTCACTGGCGGGATGGCTGTCAGTCGGGCCCTACGGGCGGCCAAGCTTGAGCACCAGGACCTGGCGGAACCGTACAGCTCAGGAGAGACGGAGTCGCGTACAACTCCATGAGACTCTTCCTCTGCGATCGTCGCTTGACAGCGACGGTAGGCGATTGTTAGTTTGCGGGGTTTGTCAGTGGCGCTTTGACGGCGCCAGAACCCCAGCGAACGGTCAATGAGCGGTTTCTGGTTGCGAGGGCAAGCCCGCCCCGGAAGGGGCGTCGTCCCGGCTAGACGTCGGAAGCCGCGGTTAAGGAACGTAAGGATCTGAATGGACAATCCACTGTATCTGGTCTTGGGCCTCGGGGCGCCGTTAGTCGCCGCGGTCTTCGCCTTCGTCCTGGTCAATAGCATCAACAAAAAAGACGCCGGATCCGAGCGCATGCAGCAGATCTCTGCGCTAATCCGCAGCGGCGCCATGGCGTTCTTGAAGACCGAGTACAGCGTGCTCGCGATTTTCGTGGCCGTAATGTTCGTGGTGCTGGTGGCGTTCCTGCCCGGCGACTCCCTGCTGGTGGGCGTGAGCTTCCTGGTCGGAGCGCTGCTGTCGGCCACCGCCGGCTGGGTCGGTATGCGCACGGCCACCGGCGCGGCTGTGCGTACCACCGCCGCAGCCCAGACGAGCCTGGCTGGCGCGTTGCAGGTCGCGTTCTCGAGTGGCGCGGTCATGGGACTGACGGTGGTCGCCTTAGGCACGCTCGGTATTGCGTTGCTCTACTTGCTCTATGGCGGGCTCAGCGGCGAGGGCGTCGCGGCCATTGACTCTTTGCTCGGGCTGTCGCTGGGTGCCTCCTCGATCGCACTCTTCGCTCGCGTTGGCGGCGGGATTTTCACCAAGGCGGCCGATGTCGCCGGCGACCTGTCCGGAAAGGTCGAAGCCGGTATACCGGAGGACGACCCGCGAAATCCGGCCACGATCGCTGATAGTGTCGGCGACAACGTTGGCGACGTCGCCGGCATGGGGGCCGACCTGTTCGAGTCCTACGTCGGCAGCATCATCTCCGCGGTGGCTCTCGCGTGGGCGCTGAGCCAGGTAACCGCCGGCAACCTCTGGGGTGTCGATGCGGGCTCGTTTGCGGCCGTGCAGGCCGACCTGGCCGTGTTTCCCGTGCTGCTGGCCGGGTTGGGGATCTTCGCGTCGATCCTCGGCACCTTTACCGTCCGGACCGACGACGAGAGCAAGGTGCAGGGCGCATTACTCCGTGGGCTGATCGTGGCGTCGGCGATCGTCATCGTCGGGACCGCCGGCCTGATCCAGGTCACCGCGGTGCCCTGGGCCGTCATGGGCTGCGTTGTGTTCGGCGTCTTGTCTGGGGTGATCATCGGCAAGATCACCGAGTACTACACCGGGAAGGACAAGCCGCCGGCAGCGCACATCGCGGTGCAGTCGAAGACCGGTCCAGCCACCAACATCATCGCTGGCCTCGGTGTCGGCATGATGTCGTGCGGTTACCCCATCCTCGTCATCGCCGCCACCATCTACGCTAGCTATCAGATGGGTGAGCTCTACGGCATCGCGATCGCCGCCGTGGGCATGCTTTCTACCCTTGGGATCAGTCTGGGCGTCGACGCGTACGGTCCGGTGGCGGACAATGCGGGGGGCATTGCCGAGATGAGCAAGTGCGAGTCGTTCGTGCGCGACCGCACCGACGCTCTCGACGCGGTGGGCAACACGACCGCTGCTATGGGCAAGGGCTTCGCCATCGGCTCAGCGGCCTTGACCGCGCTCGCGCTCTTCTCGACGTTCCAGGCCAAGGCTGCAGAGGCGGTCGCGGCGGGCGGCGGCGCGACCGCGTTCGATCCGCGGCTGCTCTCGCTTGAGCTGACCAATCCGAACGTGTTAATCGGCATGTTCATCGGCGGGATGCTGCCTTTCATCTTTTCGGCCATGACCATGAACGCGGTCGGGCGGTCGGCCAACGAAATGATCGAAGAGGTGCGGCGGCAGTTCAAGAGCATCCCAGGGCTGCTCGAGGGCAAGGCCGAGCCTGATTCGGCTCGGTGCGTGGCGATCTCGACGCAGTCGGCGATCAAGGAAATGATCTTGCCCGGTCTGCTGGCGGTGTCCGCGCCGGTGCTGACCGGTTTCGTTCTCGGTGTGTCAGGCCTCGGCGGACTGCTTGGCGGTGCGCTCGTGACCGGCGTGCTGATGGCGCTGATGATGGCGAACGCCGGTGGCGTGTGGGACAACGCGAAGAAGTTGATCGAGGAAGGGCATCACGGCGGCAAGGGATCGGAACCGCACAAGGCGGCGGTGATCGGCGATACGGTCGGAGACCCGTTCAAGGACACGTCAGGCCCGAGTCTGAACATCCTAATTAAGTTGATGACGATCGTTGCGGTCATCTTTGTTCCCTTGGTTGTGGGGTGGATGCAGTAATTCTTTTCTGATGATTCCTTTGTTTTTCTCTTTAAGCTATTGAAAAACAAACTACTTACATGGAAATAATCGAGTTCTGTAATTGAGTCCATGTCGCGTTGACACTGCTTTTGACGTCTGCATATAATCGACGTTCTCATTGCGGTGATGGGTGCCCCGTCGGGGGGGGCTAGGAGGTACCAGTGGCAGGTCAGATGTTCGGCGAAGTTTCGAACCCGTCAATTCAGATTGGCGCCCAGAAGTGGTACACGGTCCCACTCTCGATCGTCATGCACGTTGCGGCGATCGCTGCGGCGTTGATCGTGCCACTGCTGGCTGCGGAGGCTCTGCCTCAGGTGCCGTCGATGATGGCGTTCGTCGCCGCGCCGCCGCCTCCACCGCCTCCACCACCTCCACCGCCTCCGCCCGCGGCCGCGGTGGCGCCGGTGGCCCAGCCGATCATCGACATCAACCCGAATGCCGCGCCGATCGAGGCGCCGGCCGAGATCGCTCCTGAAACAGGTTTCGACCTGAGCACGGCTCAGGGCGTTGAGGGCGGGGTTGTCGGTGGTGTCGTGGGCGGTGTCGTGGGCGGGATCCTTGCCGCTCCGCCCCCGCCTCCGCCTCCGCCTCCGCCTCCGGCCGAGCCGGTGCGCGTCGGGGGGAACGTTCAGGCCCCGCAGAAGACCCGTAACGTCGACCCGACCTATCCGCAGGTGGCCCAGGCAGCCCGCGTGTCTGGCGTGGTCATCCTCGAGGCTGTGATTGGGCCCGATGGTCGCGTGACCGACGTGAAGGTGCTCCGTTCGGTGCCGTTGCTCGACGACGCGGCGATTGTCGCCGTGCGTCAGTGGGAGTACACGCCCACGATGCTCAACGGATCGCCGGTGCCGGTCATCATGACCGTTACCGTCAATTTTCAGCTGCGTTAGAACATGTTTGAGATTGTGGGCGGCGGGCGTCGGGACTCGGCATGATGAGTTTCGGCCGCGCGGTCAACTGAACCACGTAGGAGGATTGAGCAATGCATACTGGTGGAATCGACTTTATTGAGATGTGGGAGCAGATGGGAATCAGCGTCAAGCTCCTAATGGGACTTCTTGCGCTGATGTCGATGTGGTCGATGGGCATCTTCTTCGAGAGGCTGTTCACGTTCATCCAGGCTGGCAAGCAGTCCAAGCTGTTCGCTCCCCAGGTGGCGAAGCACTTGAAGGACGGTCGGCTCAAGGACGCCATCGCGGTGTCGCAGTCCAAGAACTACAAGTACAGCCACCTTGGGAAAGTCGTTCTGGCCGGGCTGCAGGAGTACCAGTTCCAGAAGGACACTGGTGTAGAGCTGAGCCGTGACGACGTGGTTGACAGTGTGCACCGCGCCATCCAGCGCGCTGGTGCGTTGACCGCTGCCGACCTCAAGAAGGGCATGGGGTCGCTGGCCACCATTGGCGCCACCGCCGTGTTCGTCGGGCTGCTGGCGACCACCATCGGCGTCATCAACGCGTTCCAAGGCATCGCGGCCACCGGGTCCGGCGGTCTGGGCGCGGTCTCCGCCGGTATCTCCGAAGCGCTGGTCGGCACCGCGGTTGGTCTGTTCGTGGCCATCCCCGCCGTGTGGTTCTTCAACTTCCTTACCTCGAAGATCGAGTTCTTTAACGTCGAGATGGACAACTCGTCGTCCGAGCTCGTCGACTACTTCATTAAGAAGGGCTAATAGTCGATTTGTGAGCGGTCCGGCGCAGGTGCGTCGGACCGCTCCAGTCGAGGCCCGGAGGAGTTGAGGAGGCATACCCATGGGAATGCAAGTAGGCGACGATAAGGGTGGGATGAATCATGAGATCAATATCACTCCGCTTGCGGACGTGATGCTGGTGCTTCTGATCATCGTCATGCTGATTGCGCCGCTGATCCAGAAGGGCGTCGATGTGAGGCTGCCCGAAGCTGCCAACACTACCGACAAGCCGGAGAATGACGGTCAGACCATCCTGGCGGTCACGGCTAGCGGTGAATATTTCGTCGAGAACATTCAGGTGGCCGAAAGCGACGTGCTGCAGGCGGTTCGAGACGCACTCGACCGCAAGTTGGAGCGCGTCATCCTGATCAAGGCAGACCAGGACGCCAGCTATTCGACTGTCATGACCTTGCTCGACCAAATGCAACGAGCTGGTATCGAGGACATCGGTCTGGTGACCGAGCGCAAGGTCGGGAGCGGTGGCGTGGCTGCTGCGGGGGGCGAGTAGCCGATGGCCAAGAAACACCACGGCGCGGACACGGTTGTCACCGCCAAGCAGAACAAGTCGCAGGCCGACATCAACATCACACCGTTTATCGACGTGTTGCTGGTGCTGATCGTCATCTTCCTCGCGGCGCTACCACTGTCGCAGCGCGGGCTCGACATCAACCTGCCGCTCGAGACACGAGGGGCCGCCGGGTCGCAGGCCGACGGCAGTCAGATCGTGTTGCAGTACACGGCTGATCGGGTCATTACCGTGAACCAGCAGCCGATCCCGTTGCAGCAACTTGAAGCTCGTCTCCGCGAAATCTTCGAACCGCGGCGTGAGAAGACGATGTTCATCGCCGGGGCCGGGAATCTGCGATATGGCGAGATCATCGAAGTGATCGATGCCGCCAAGGGTGCCGGCGTGACGAAGGTCGGGATTGTGACCGAGGCCATGCGGCGTGCCGGCGGCGCCGATGCACTTTAGGGGGACGATCATGAAGAGCATGGGATACGGAAGCCGTTTGGCGCTGGTGGGCGTCATTGCTCTGGCGACCACGGCCTGCGGCAGCCTCGAACGCCTCAGGGCGTTGCGTGTGGTCAAGGACGCCCACACTCAGTATCAGCGCGGCGACTACGAGACCGCGATCGAGCTGTATGGTGAGGTCCTGGCGAACGACCCGGACATGGTCGACGTCTATTTCTACCTGGCAAATAGCTACGACCAGCTCTATCGTCCTTCGCAGCGCGGCGAGCGTGAGAACGACCAGATGCTCGATCTGGCCATCGATAACTACATCACGGCTCACGATCGGCAGCCCAATCCGATACTGCGCACGCTGGCTATGCAGTATCTGATTGCGGCCTTCGGTCCAGATAAGGCTAACGAGCCAGGCAAGTCTGAGCCGGTGATGCGGCAGCTGATTGCCGAGGACCCGGAGAATCCGGACACCTATTTCCAGCTGGCGAAGCTGTATGAGGATTCCGGCCTCTATGAGGAGTCTGAGGAGATCCTCATGCAGGTGCTCGACATGCGCCGCGACGACCCCGCCGTGCACATGCAGTTGGCTGGGTTCTACGATCGGAACGAGAACTTCGAGAAGACGATCGAGTCACTCAAGGCACGGGCCGCGATCGAGAGTGACAATCCTGAGGCGTTCTACACGATCGGGACCTTCTACTGGCAAAAGGCGTTCCGCGATTTCCGTCTGAGCGATGACGAAGAGATGGAGTACGTCATGCTCGGGCTTGATGAGCTCGAGAAGGCGCTGGAGATCAACGCCGACTATGTCGAGGCGATCACCTACAAGAACATCCTCATGCGTCTGCAGGCGAACCTAACGGACGATATCGACGAGCGTGAAGCCCTCATCGAAGAGGCGGACGTGCTGCGCGATCGTGCGGAGGAGCTGCTCGAGCAGCAGCGCTCCGGCGCCGCTGGCTAGCTTCTTTCCTGATCGTAACGGTTCCTGATTGGGCCGGGCCGCGGATGCGGTCCGGCCCTTTCGCTGTACCCTACCTCTGATGATCAGCTTCGAGCGTCTGGCGGACAAGGCCAAGGCGTCACACCCGGACGCCGATACCGATCTGCTACGACGTGCGTACGACTTCTCGGCGATTGAGCATGCCGGCCAAACTCGGCGGTCGGGTGAGCCCTACCTTACCCATCCGCTCGAGGTGGCCTCGCTCGTTGCCGACATGCGTCTGGATGACGTGGCGATTGCGGCCGGGCTGCTCCACGACGTGGTTGAAGACACCCTGACCTCGATCGACCGCGTGGAGGAGCTGTTCGGGGCCGAGGTGGCGCACGTCGTCGAGGGGGTCACCAAGATCAGCACCATTCCGTTCTCCTCCAGTGAAGAGCGGCAGGCGGAAAACTTTCGCAAGATGCTGCTTGCGATGGTGGATGACATCCGCGTCATCTTGGTCAAGTTGGCGGACCGGCTGCACAATATGCGCACGCTGGACCATATGCCAGAGGATCGGCGTTTCAAGACTGCGCAGGAGACCCTCGACATTTACGCGCCGATTGCGCATCGCCTCGGGATGAAGAAGGTGAAGAACGAGCTGGAGGAACTGGCGTTCAAGCACCTGGACCCGAAGGCATACGAGACTACCCGGGCGTGGGTCGAACGCCGGCGGCGCGCGACTCAGAATGTGGTGACCGAGCTTCGCCGGACGCTGGAACGGACGCTAACCGAGGCGCAGGTGCCCGTCGAGCGTATCGAGTCGCGTATCAAACGGCTCTACGGCGTCCACCAGAAGATCAAGCGTCAGCGCATCTCACTGGAACAGGTCTACGACCTGATCGCGCTGCGGGTTATTGCTGAGTCGGAGCGGGACTGCTACGCGGCGCTGGGCATCATCCACCAGACCTGGTCCCCGGTGCCCGGGCGATTCAAGGACTTCATCGCGATGCCGCGCGCCAATGGCTACCAGTCGCTACACA
>Ga0310344_10000558_pt1 | contig 29245 bp, 24 predicted proteins | sample HC15DNA20200_MG_FD_203801 | JGI IMG/M metagenome (GOLD analysis project Ga0310344, IMG submission 203801) | Marine microbial communities from station ALOHA, North Pacific Subtropical Gyre - HC15-DNA-20-200_MG | ecosystem: Environmental > Aquatic > Marine > Oceanic | place: Pacific Ocean: North...
CACAACCGACTTAAATGGCCGCCTACGAGCCCTTTACGCCCAGTAAATCCGAACAACGCTTGCCCCCCCCGTATTACCGCGGCTGCTGGCACGGAGTTAGCCGGGGCTTCCTTTAGCGGTACCGTCAGGCGCACAGGGTATTAACCTATGCACTGTTCTTCCCACTCGACAGGAGTTTACGACCCGAAGATCTTCGTCCTCCACGCGGCGTTGCGTCGTCAGGCTTGCGCCCATTGCGAACAATTCCCTACTGCTGCCTCCCGTAGGAGTCTGGGCCGTGTCTCAGTCCCAGTGTGGCCGTCCGCCCTCTCAGGCCGGCTACCGATCGTCGCCTTGGTGAGCCATTACCTCACCAACAAGCTAATCGGACGCAGGTCCCTCAACAAGCACTAGCCAAGCGAACTTGGCCAGCTTTGATCATCGCTCATCCAAGAGCACGATGTTATGCGGTATTAGCCCTCCTTTCGGAAGGTTATCCCCCACTCGAAGGTAGGTCACCCACGCGATACTCACCCGTTTGCCACTCTACTTACGGGCCGAAGCCCGCTTTCGCGTTCGACTTGCATGTATTAGGCACGCCGCCAGCGTTGATTCTGAGCCAGGATCAAACTCTCAAGTTGAAAAGCATTTGTCTTAGGAAACCCTTACGGGAGACCTTCGACGATCTCTCAACACGAGAGCCTAAATAGCTCTTGCGTTGTTCTTCTACATTTTTGTCAGGCTGATACTCGGACGTGTTAATTGCGTCCACGTCCTATCTAGTTTTCAAAGAACCGGTATTCCACTGACAGGCTAACTAGCCTGATGGGAACTTCCCCATAAGGGGAAGCTCTTAAGACTATAGTTATAACCTTGCCCTGTCAACGACATAAAGCTTGAAAGTGCGGATAAAAACCTATTTTTCAGGTATAACGCGAATAATCTTTCGCTTTCCTGCTCGAAGAACAAACGGCTGCCGTCCTGACGAAATCGTAAGCCACCGATCTACTACTTTCTCTCCGTCAATCTTGACGCTTCCTTGTTCGATCAATCTATTAGCCGCTGCACTCGAATTAGCAAAGTCACAGTCCACCATCAAACGCGTTAGTCGCAGACCATCTTCTGGAACCCTCGCTACTCGACTCCGCAAATCACTCGGCAAAGCCTTCTCTACGAAACGTCGATCAAATTCCTCAGCAGCTTTATCAGCACTTTCTGAACAATAAAAATCAGCGACAATCTGCTTTGCAAGGTCCACCTTCGCTTGCCTTGGATGGAGCATCTCCTGCTCGACTGCCTGTTTTTTCTTTTCGATATCTTCAACCGACAAATCCGTCAGTAAAGTGTAGTAATCCCACATTAAATCATCAGAAACGGACATTAGCTTACCGAACATATTGTTCGGAGGGTCAGTAATCCCGACAAAATTTTCAGATGTCTTAGACATCTTTTCGACACCGTCAAGACCAACCAACAATGGCATTGTCATAACGACCTGAGCATCAATACCAAACGAGGGCATCACGTCGCGACCAACATTCAAATTAAACAATTGATCTGTTCCGCCAAGCTCAACATCAGCTTGAAGATATATCGAGTCGTACGCCTGAGCCAGCGGATATAAAAACTCATGTATCGCAATGGGCTGCCCCGCATCATAACGTTGACGAAAATCTCGCCGTTCCAGCATTTGAGCAACGCTGTAACGAGCAGCCAACCGAATTAACCCCTCACTTCCCAATTCAGATAACCACCGGCTGTTAAAATCGACAACGGTCTTGTTAGGGTCTAATAATTTAAAGATCTGATCCTTATAAGTGATGGCATTGTCTTGAATCTGCTCTTGAGTTAATGCAGGGCGGGTTTTCGAACGACCAGTCGGATCTCCAATTAACCCTGTAAAATCACCAATTAGAAATATAACTTTATGCCCCAGATCCTGGAAGTGCTTCATTTTACGAATAAGCACAGTGTGCCCAAGATGTAAATCTGAAGCAGTTGGATCAAATCCAACTTTTACTGTCAGTGGCCGAGCAGCTGCCTCAGAGCTTTCGAGCTTCTTCTTTAAATCATCGACACGGATAACATCGACACACCCCTTAACTAAGTACGTCAGCTGCTCTTCGACATTCATGGTCTTAGGCACCAACACTTCCTCAACTACGTAAGAAACGACGACCTTCAACACGCCAACCACCGTCCAACATGATCCCGATGGCTTCCGGGTAAAGCTTGTGTTCCTCACTTAGAATACGAGCGGCCAATAGTTCTGCCGTATCGCTATCAGAAACCGGCACGACTGCCTGACAAACAATAGGCCCTGCATCAAGTTCTGGAGTAACAATGTGAACAGTCGCACCACTCTCTTTGACCCCATAATCAAATGCTTGAGTTTGTGCATCAAGCCCAGGAAATGACGGAAGAAGTGACGGATGGATATTTAGAATACGACTTGGAAAAGCCCGCACAAAAGTAGCACTTAAAAGACGCATAAAACCGGCCAGACAAACCAAGCTTACATCTCGACTCTTAAGCTCCTCCACAACGGCTAAATCGAATTTCTCGCGTGACGAATAATCTCTGTGGTCTAAAAAAATTGTTTCAATACCATGATCCTTGGCGCGCACTAACCCCTCAGCATTGAGTTTGTTGGAAATAACCACGGCAATTTTTGCGTTTAATGTGCCGGCCTCTATACTGTCGATAATGGCCTGCAGGTTACTACCGCGACCAGAAATCAAAACACCTATTTTTCGATTGCTTCGTTCATGAATCATAGACAACGCGTTGATCACCTTCGACAATTTCACCAATTACTCTGACTCCAGACTCACCTGCAGCCACTAGACTCTGACAGACATCTTCAACTGATTTAGATGGAACAACTAAGACCATTCCAATACCCATATTGAAAGTCCTATACATATCATCGACTGGCACAGAACCTTCTATCTGAAGAAAGCGAAAAACCTCTGGCACCACCCATTTATCTCGTTGCACATGCGCATTCATTCCAATCGGTAAAATTCGAGGTAGATTCTCAGTTAACCCCCCTCCCGTAATATGAGCTATCCCTTTCACGATCTGATCAGTCGAATCAATCAGCCGAGTGACAGGTTTTAAATACGACTTGTGCGGACATAAAAATGCATCTCCTACACTCGACCCCAGAGACTCAACCAAGGTGTGAATGTCAAATTTTAAAATATCAAAAACAATTTTTCTGGCGAGAGAAAAACCATTGGTATGTAACCCTGAAGACGGCAAACCAAGAAGAACATCTCCGGGAAGAATTGTCCGCCCATCAATTAATTTTTTGCGGTCAACCAATCCAACGACAAAACCAGCAAGATCGTATTCACCGTCTGCATAAAATCCTGGCATTTCCGCAGTCTCTCCACCCAGTAGCGCACAACTGTTTTCAGAACAACCCTGAGCAATGCCCTCCACTATAGAGGTTGAAACTTCCGATCTCAGTCGCCCAGTGGCTAGATAGTCCAGGAAGAAAAGCGGCCTCGCTCCTTGAACAAGCACATCGTTAACACAGTGATTAACTAAATCAATCCCAACAGTGTTATGACGATTAGCGAGAAAGGCAACCTTGAGTTTTGTGCCGACCCCGTCCGCACTAGCTACAAGCACTGGTTTCTCAAAATCGCCTAAGTCCGGTTGAAACAACCCCCCAAAGGACCCAATGTCCGACAAAACACTGGCATTAAATGTCTTTTGAGCAATATCACGAATACGCCGGACCGCTTGGTTGGCTTCATCAATATCAACACCTGAAGAACGATAATCAACCACTAGCACTCCTATAATTCGCTCTACACGCGAAGGCCATAAACACTTCACTCTAAGGCAAAACTACCAAATCCAAGAATGCGGCCACTTGTTAAGCACCTTCCGCCTTAACACCCTTAGGAAGCTTAAGCACCATTTGCATATAGGCATCGCTATCAGATGGCGGCGCAACTGGATATTGCCCTGTGTAACAAGCATTACAATATCTCGTATGCTTGTTTCCAACCGCTTCATTTAAACCATCTAAACTCAAGTACGACAAACTGTCCGCACCGAGAAATTCACGTATCTCTTCGACGCTTTGAGTTGCTGCAATCAATTCATCGCTATGAGGTGTGTCAATACCGTAATAACAAGGAGAAACAGTCGGCGGACAACTAATGCGCATATGCACCTCACTTGCGCCTGCAGCTTTAATCATTCCAACAATTTTTCTACTTGTCGTACCTCTCACAATTGAGTCATCAACAAGGATCACTCGCTGACCGTTAATAATGTCACGAACTGTGTTGAGTTTGACCTTCACTTTAAAACCACGAATTGATTTCTGCGGCTGAATGAACGTTCGTCCGACGTAATGGTTTCTGATCAAACCCATTTTTAAGGGCACCCCGGCCATTTCTGCGTAGCCCGAAGCAGCACAAAGACCAGAATCCGGTATCGGGATCACAACATCTGCGTCAACATGAGATTCTTTTGCAAGTAAACGTCCTAAGTTTGTTCGGACTTCATTAACGCTCTGGCCAAAAACATAACTGTCAGGCCGTGCAAAATAAACATGCTCAAAAACACAATGCGACGGAGTTGCCTCAGGAAAAGGCTTATACGAACGAAGCCCACTGGGGCCTATAACCAGCACCTCTCCGGGCTCGACTTCTCTCACATAAGTTGCGCCAATGAGATCCATTGCACAAGTTTCTGAACATACAACGTACGCGTCACCGAGTCTTCCCAGGGCAAGAGGGCGAAAACCATGGGGATCGCGAACAGCAATAAGGTTATCCGACGTCAACATGACTAATGAAAACGCTCCGGAAACTTGAGAAACGGATTCAACAATGGCATCCTCAACCGTCTTAGCATTTGATCGAGCATACAAATGCACAACAACTTCGGTGTCGCTATTTGTTTGGAAAATCGAGCCTTCCTGAACTAATTTTTCCCGTAACTCAGCTCCATTAACAAGATTGCCGTTATGACACAGGGCGATCTGTCCATGAGAACACTCGATAAGCATAGGCTGGGCATTCACAACCCTGCTATCGCCAAATGTAGAGTAGCGAACATGACCGATTGCCGAATTACCTACCAAACCAACCAACTTCTCTTCACTAAAAACATCGCTGACATAGCCCATCGCCCGAGATAGTTTCACTCGATTTTCATTAACAACTGCAATCCCAGCACTCTCTTGACCACGATGCTGAAGTGCATACAATCCCAGGTAGGTCATGTGAGCTGCATTCTCATGACCGTAAATACCAAATACGCCGCATTCGTCTTTAAATTTATCTTTTTCCATAGCAACAGATGCTTTTGTTCGCCTTAACCCTCGAAATGCTTCGAGAACCCCGAACTCCAAATTTGTTCGGCTTCGGTAATAGGTAAATCAATTTCTGTTCTATCGTCGACCTTAATGTGACACCGATCGCCTCCTGTGGCCCCTATAACCCTAGCCGGCACACCAGCAGCTGACGCTCGTAAGAGGAATTCACTTAAGACTTCTTCCTGAAGCGAAACCACTACACACGACGAGACCTCACCAAATAACGTGGCCGCGACATTCAGAGCCGCTTGTTCACCAATGTCTCGCTGTTGAAGCGACACGTTAACACCAATTCCGCCACTATCAAAACAACATTCCGCCAACGTTACAGCGATACCCCCCTCAGAACAATCATGGGCTGACTCAATCATTGAATCAGCTACCGCACCAATCAAAAGCTGGTGCAGGTTTCGCTCATTGTCCAAATCCAAAGAAGGCGGCTTTCCCCGTAGTAAGCCATGCACCATTTTTAAATATTCACTGCCACCAAGAGCCACGTTGAGTTCCCCGAGAAGAACCACCACCGAATCCTTATTTTGAAACACTCGACTAACAACACGATTCCCATCCTCGATTAAACCAACCACACCTAATACAGGTGTCGGATGAATAGCGCCACCATCAGTCTCGTTATAAAGGCTCACATTGCCACCAGTAACGGGTATATCCAGCGCACGGCAGGCCTCCGATATACCCTCAACGGCACGCTTAAACTGCCACATAATTTCAGGACGCTCAGGATTCCCAAAATTGAGACAATTAGTCGCACCGATTGGCAAAGCTCCAACACAAACTACATTCCTTGCAGACTCACATACCGCCAACATAGCCCCAAGGTACGGATCGAGATAACAGTACCTCCCGTTACCGTCAACAGAGAACGCGAGAGCACGATCCGTTTCTTTGATCCGCACAACGCCTGCACCCATGCCAGCCAAGACAAGACTATTTGTACGAACCATATGGTCATACTGTCGGTACACCCACCTTTTACTCGCGAGTTGCGGCGAAGCCAATAATTTCTTAAATGTTTCAAGTGTGGAGTGTCGCGTTGTCAAGAGCGATAAATCAAGTAATTGCCGCTCAGCAAGATCATCGGGTTCGCTAAAAGCTCGATCGTATACAGGTCCTTCATCGGCCAAGGCCTTATTAGGAATTTCAGCAACCTGTACCGATTGATCGCGAACTCTGAGCATTCCATCATTTGTTACCTTGCCTATCCGAACAGCATGCAGATCCCATTTTTCAAAAATGTCTTCAACCTCTTGTTCGTGACCACGACGCACAACAAACAACATTCTCTCTTGCGATTCAGACAACATAATTTCATAGGGACTCATTCCCTCTTCCCGCTGGGGCACCTCATTTACATCTATCTCAATGCCGACACTGCCACGAGCACCCATTTCACAAGTCGAACACGTCAAACCCGCCGCGCCCATATCCTGAATTCCAATAAGAGCATCCGTTTGCATAACCTCCAAACAGGCCTCAAGAAGAAGCTTCTCCATAAAAGGATCGCCCACTTGAACATTCGGTCTTTTTTCTGCAGAACTTTCATCAAATTCGGCGGACGCCATCGTCGCACCGTGAATACCATCTCGCCCCGTTTTCGCACCAACATAGTAAACAGAATTTTCTGCGCCCTCTGCTCGACCCATTATTAATTCATCAATTTTTGCGACACCTAGGCAAAACACGTTCACCAATGGATTTCCAGCATAACTTTCGTCAAATCCAATCTCTCCACCCACTGTTGGAATCCCTATACTGTTGCCATAGCCTGCAATACCCGAAACTACGCCTTCAACAAGTTGCCTAGTGTGTGGACTTTCAAGCGGTCCAAACCTCAGTGAATCAAGCAACGCAATCGGACGCGCACCCATAGTAAAAATATCTCGAATAATGCCACCTACACCCGTGGCAGCACCTTGGTAAGGCTCAATAAAAGATGGATGGTTATGTGATTCAATCTTAAAAACTGCAGCAAGATTATCCCCAATATCAACGGCACCAGCATTTTCACCGGGCCCCTGCAAAACTCTGGGTCCAACAGTCGGCAATTTTTTTAAATGCAAGCGGGAACTCTTGTAGCTACAGTGCTCAGACCACATTACCGAAAAAATTCCTAGTTCTAACAGGTTAGGTGCTCGGCCTAGAATATCCAGAACACGCTCATATTCATCTGGTGTAAGTCCGTGGGCTTCAATTGTCGCTCGGTCAATCATAGTTTTTCCACTGGGTCTCGTCCCTCAGCTCTCCAAAGAAGTTACGACCGAGTCCAAAATAATTCGTCCGTCCTCACTACCAAGCACCATCTCACACGCCCTCTCGGGGTGAGGCATCAATCCAATAACGTTTCTCTTTTTATTACATATACCAGCGATGGCAGCTGTCGACCCGTTAACATTGGCTGCGTCATTAAGTTCTCCAGCTGAAGTTGTATATCGAAATATAATTTGTCGATTGTGCTCCAACTCATCTACCGTTTCCCGGTCCGCATAGTAATTACCGTCGCCGTGAGCGATCGGTAACCGTAATGTCTGTCCAACATTTGCATTACAGGTGAAAGGCGTATCCGTCGCCTCAACGCGTACGGTCACATATTCACAAATAAATTTTAGATGTTGATTGCGCCGCATTCCTCCCGGAAGCAAACCTGCCTCAAGCAGTATCTGAAAACCATTACAGACACCGATCACAGGACGGCCCGCAGAAGCAAACTCAGAAACAGATCTCATGATTGGTGAAAATTTCGCTATTGATCCGCTTCGAAGATAATCTCCATATGAAAATCCTCCCGGTAAGACGACTGCATCAGAACCTTTTAAGCTTGTGTCTTTATGCCAGACAAAATGCGCATCATGGCCCATGACGTATTTAACGGCATAATAGACATCATGATCACAGTTCGAACCTGGAAAAACTACGATTGCAAACTTCTTTTTGCTCATATTAGCCAATCACCCAAACGATAAACTTAAAATCGAACACTCGGTCTAAACATTTAGGCACTCACCTCAAACGTCCTCATATTTTTACTCTTCACTACTCCACTTCCACGCGGTAAGTTTCGATTACAGGATTCGCCAACAACTTGTCCGCAACCTCAACGGCCGTGATTCTGACCTGTTCTGCGGTTTCTCCTTCGATATCCAACTCAAAATATTTTCCTTGCCGCACATCTTGAACAGCTTTGTATCCAAGAGTGTTCAGTGCCTCCGCTACTGCGTTACCTTGTGGATCCAAAATAGAAGGTTTCAAATTAACGAATACTTTAGCTTTCATTTCACACTCCCTACGACACGGGGCTCCCAAAAACTCGTTCAAAGATTGTGTCCACATGCCTAAGGTGAAAAGTCAAGTCAAACAGTTGTTCAATATCATCAGGATTCAGGACTCTCATCACATCAGCATCATCAAGCAATAACTTCTTAAACTCAATTCTTTCGTCACGAGATTTCATTGCATTCCGTTGCACCCACGCATACGCCTCCTCACGGGATATACCTTTTTGAGCTAAATGCAACAACACCGTTCCAGAAAAAATCACACCTTGAGAACGAGCCAGATTTTCCTCCATACGGTCGGAATGCACGACAAGATTATCAACGATACGTGTCATACGTTGAGTCATGTGATCAATAGCACAAAAACTATCTGGAAATATGACACGCTCGACTGACGAATGGGAAATGTCACGTTCGTGCCAAAGCGCTACATTATCGAGCGCAGCAACAAGATTTCCGCGCAGTATCCTCGCCAACCCAGTAATCTGCTCACAACCAATTGGGTTTCTTTTGTGGGGCATAGCCGAAGAACCTTTTTGTCCTTTAGCAAACGGTTCTTCTACCTCACCAATTTCAGTTTTTTGGAGCCCCCGAATTTCGACAGCAAACTTTTCAAGGGATGCAGCAGTCACCGCTAGCGCAGCCATAAGTTCTGCATGCCGGTCTCGCTGAATTACTTGGGATGCTACAGGGGCTGGTTCAAGACCAAGACGTTTACACACGTCGCGTTCAATTGCAGGATCGAGATGGGCATAAGTTCCGACCGCCCCAGATATTTTTCCTACACTTATGCCTGTCTTGGCCCGTATTACGCGGTCGCGATCACGATTGAGTTCGGCAAACCACAGAGCCATCTTTAAACCAAAAGTCATTGGTTCGGCGTGGACGCCATGGGTGCGACCTATCATTCTCGTATGGCGGTATTTTTGGGCGCTTTTATCTACCACCTTCACAAGTTCATCAAGATCTTCCAAGAAAACTTCGCAAGCCGAAACTAATTGCAAAGCCAAAGCTGTGTCGACAACATCAGACGAAGTCAAACCAAAGTGCAACCATCGCGCTGAAGGTCCAACATTTTCAGCCACAGCAGTAGTGAACGCAATTATGTCATGACGGGTCGTCTGCTCGATCTCCTCCACTCGAGCGGCCTTCACGGATCCTTTTTCTCTAATATCCCGCGCAGCCGCCTCAGGAACCAATCCATGTTCGGCCATGACTTCCGCAGCCACTGTTTCTACTTGCAGCCAAGTTTCATAACGTCTTTGATCATTCCATATACGCCCCATCTTCAAAGGCGTGTACCTTGAAATCATCGTCTTGTCTCCGTCATTTGAGCGTTAGTAGCTTCAGAAAAGGGCAAGCCTTCCTGCAAAAAATTTTCAGCGTGCATTTTTTTTATTCCTGCAGTCACAAAATGAATTGTTTGAGCCACTTTATCCTGAAAAGTCATGACGATTCGAACATCCTCACGACCACAATCAACCAATGCTTCGCGGCATGTCAATTCAGCAATCGCTGGTGCGTTATTGACGCGACTAAGATGCACGAGCACTATGCAGCTCACCGATTCTCCTAAATGATTACGAATGAAATCGGCTAACTCTTCGTTGGAAAGATGTCCTTCAGAGCTCGCTATTCTAGTACGCATCGCCAATGAATACGGACTAACGCGTAACAAATCAGTTGCATGATTCGATTCCATAACTAGGACTCGACATTCTCGGAACAGTGCAACCAATTCAGATGTGATGACTCCAATGTCTGTCGCAAAACCGATTACTCCATCAGGAGTGTCAATCCGAAAGGCAAGCGTCTCACTTGCATCATGCGGGATAACAAGAGACTGAAAGCTCAGGTCACCAATCGCTCGAATATCATCTGGACGCAATTCTCTCCACTCGTATAAATCCTTTACGCCCCACTCATTTAGAATTCTAAGTGTCGTGTAAACAGGGACATGATAACGTCTCGAAAACACGCGGGCGCCTCGGGCGTGATCACCGTGTGCATGTGTGATTATGATTGCATCAATATCCTCTGGATTCACACCCAAGTGCGATAATCTTCGACAAATCTCCCGGCAACTTAATCCCGCATCTATTAGCACTTGAGTATCTTCAATACTGACGAGAGTGACATTCCCGCCACTACCACTACCCAGCACCGTTAATTCAACGCCGATTGGGCACCCCCGAGACTTGCAGTTAAATCCAAAGACCCTACTAATTAACCGATAACACTGGGTCAGACTCCGGACCAAGAATCGTCACAGCGATCCCATCCTTCTTAAAAAAATCATTAGCTACGCACCTGACATCTTCTACCGTCACTTTGTCCAAATGTTCCAAATTTTCAGCAAGATCGATCTGCCGGCCAAAATAGATCTCCGAACGCGCCAATTGCGCCATCCGACTCGCCGTGCTCTCCAAACCAAGAACTAGATTACCCTTCAAATGATCTTTCGCGCGTTGAAGTTCTGAATCCGAAACAAGAGATGTCTTAAGTGTGTTTAACTCTGCGATCACAAGATCTACGACTTCGCAAACCGACGCTGAATCACACCCTGCATAAATAGTTAATAAACCAACATCTCTGTAAGACTCAAGGCCACTATTTACGGCATAGGCTAACCCACGTTTTTCGCGGATATTTTGAAACAACCTCGAACTCATTGAACCCCCAAGCACCGTGTTAAATACGTAACTTGAATATCGCTTGTCATCAACTTGGGAGTAACCCTCAAGCCCAATACAAAGATGACTCTGCTCAATATCCTTAACACAAACATGAAGTCCTGGCTTCGCAACAGGAACGACTGTATCGTCGACAGTTCCTCTCGAGGACAAATTTAAAAATGCATTCTCAATCAGATCCCGAACCAAAGAATGCTCAAGGTGACCCGCTGCAGCGATCACAAGGTTATCTGCCACGTAGGTCTGATCAAAAAAGTTCCTGAGTGACTCAGAGGTAATCTCTCTAATAGAGTCTACCGAACCCAAAATAGGTCGTCCAAGCGAATGATTCGGCCAGAATGTCTCGGTGTAAAGTTCGTGAACAAGTTCGTCAGGGATGTCCTCCACCATTTTTATCTCTTCCTGAATCACTTTTCTTTCTCGATCGACATCCACCGATTCAAAGGCCGGCCTCAAAAGTAAATCAGACAACAGATCGACGGCTTGAGGTAAATGCTCATCGAGTATTTTTATGTAATAACTCGCGCATTCCTTGGCAGTAAACGCATCTAATTGTCCACCAAGCGAATCAACCTGCTGAGCTATTTCTTCCGCGCTCCGCCTCGTGGTTCCCTTAAAAAGCATATGCTCGGTGAAATGCGCAATCCCTGAATTTTCTTTACCCTCACCTTCATCACGAGAACCTCGGGTCAACCACACACCCAAACTTATAGACCGTACATCTGGCATCGATTCGGTCAACAAACAGAGACCGTTGTCCAAAATGTCACTTTTGATCATGGACGAGAAACCTTCAAGGAATTGGCGATCAAAATAGAAGTTCCGGTTGCAAACCGTAGTAAAGATTGGAATTAATTGAGTGTTTAATAATGGCAATTATAACACGTGCCCGTTCGACGCTTCAACATGACTAACACCTCTTACGACGACGTGCTGAGGGCTCCATGCGTGCTAACATGCATAATTCGCATCCATACCCTTTGATTTAGAAGTCGCAATGAAAAAGAACCAAGACCTTTCCGAACTTGAACCCTCGGAACTAGAACAAACAGTCGTCAACTTGGGCGGCCGCCCATTTAACGCTCGTCAAATTTTAAAATGGATTTACCGGCAAGGTGTCACAGACTTTACCTGTATGACCGACTTGCCCGTAAATCTTCGCAACACACTTGCTCATGAATTTACGATTTCGACGCCGACCACACTTCGCCCTTATTTATCTCAGGATGGAACAGCAAAATTACTATTACAACTGAACGACAATAAACAAGTTGAAGCCGTCTTTATTCCTTTTACACCAAGAATGACTTTCTGCGTGTCAACACAAGTGGGCTGTGCGATGCGATGTGATTTCTGCTTGACAGGACAGATGGGACTGTCCCGCAATCTAACAGCAGGAGAAATTGTTGGGCAAGTCCGAGTTATGGCAGACCGATTCAATTTAACCGGTTCATCCCTGAATGTAGTGCTTATGGGAATGGGAGAACCGCTCCATAATTACGATGCAACAATAAAGGCCATTCGTATTCTAAATAATAAAGATGGGCTGGATATTCCTTCGCGGCGCATCACACTGTCGACAGTGGGTTTGTTGCCAGAAATGGAACGCTTGGCTTCAGAGTCAATCATGCCTAATCTTGCAATCTCATTACACGCCACGACAGAAGAACTTCGCAACCGACTCGTACCCATAAATCGAAAATATAGCCTGACCGATCTTCTTTCAGTTTGTCGACGATTTCCAGCCCAGCGGCGGCGGCGAATCACATTTGAGTATGTACTTCTCGCTGACACGAACGACTCCATGGATGATGTTAAGCGACTCGCCTCTTTGCTGGATGGCATGCAGGCAAAAGTCAACGTAATTCCCCTTAACGAATCACCCAGCATTCCATATCAGCGTCCCTCTGACGAACGAATTAACAAATTTTCCAGGGCATTGGCTCAACGTGGCATCACCGTGATGGTACGAAAAAGTCGTGGGCGAGATATTAGTGCAGCCTGCGGACAACTTATTGTAGAGAAGCAACCTTCGTCGGCAAAATAATTTGAGGGCTTTTCACTCGCCGGACGTCCAGCTCCTTGCACCCCTTTTGAAGCACATCAAATAATCCTGCCAACCATCAATGCTTCATCTGCATTTGTTAACAATACTTTTACCCGCTGATTTTCAGCATATCCGCTCTGAACTTGAATCTTCAGATAGTTATCCGTCAGAACAATCTTTCCGTTACTGATAGTTAGGCCTGGACGGACAGTGCCAACTTGTGAGCGACGAAATTTTTTTGAAAGTCGAGCTCCCACCATTCGCACCTCCGAACCACGCTGGCGAACGCTCGGGCCCGGAACCTTTCCTGGCAAGCTCGTTGCCGTAGTTCCTGGACGATCAGAATATGGAAACACGTGAAGATATGTAAGAGGGCTTTCATTTAAATATGCGAGGTTTTTTTCTGCGTCGGCATCGGTCTCTCCCGGAAAACCAACAATGATGTCTGAACCGATCCCTGCATGTGGCAACCGCTCTCTAATAGTTGTAACCAAGCGACGATAATAATCACTGGTGTACGGACGTCGCATTGCGGTCAGCATTGCATCGCTCGCATGTTGAAGAGGTAAATGAAAATGCGGTGCAAATCGCCCACTCCGAACAACTAAATCTAAAACCTCAGCACTACAATCCATCGGCTCTAATGAACTAATCCGAAAACTTAAAGTGGATCGATGTCGATCCAATAAACGTAAGACATCAAGCAATGAGGACTGCGGCTTCAGATCACGACCATATGAACCAAGATGGACACCAGTAACAGTCACCTCATTAAAACCAGCAGTGGCCACCTCATCAAGTTCATCCAACACCTGAGCCAGCGGAACACTTTTTCCTACGCCACGCGTCGACGGAATAACACAATACGCACAGACCTCGTCACAGCCGGTTTGCACCCGCAAGGTATAACCTGTGCGCCCCGTCGTTCCAGGACGAATGGTTTCACCGCAAGGTCCATCGCCTTCTCCAAATCGTTCTGAAGTCGTTAATTCTTGATTTATATTTAGAGTCGTTAAAAAGTCGTACTTATCAGTATTGCTTACGACTTGAACAACATTAGGCAACGCTTTCAAATCTTCAGAAGCTCGAGTCGCATAACAACCTGTCGCGACGATTCGAGCCTTGGGATTGGACCGAGCTATCTTCCTAATGACCTGCCGGGCCCCCTGATCCGCAGACGACGTCACTGAACATGTATTGACCACAACAAGTTCAGCATTTTTTGGATCAACAGACTCCGCACCCATCGCGCGCAGCTCCCGTTCAATCGCGATCGAATCTGCTTGATTAACACGGCACCCAAAAGTAATTACGGCGTATTTCATTGATATATTCAAAGTAAAACATATAGTGGTTTTAGAAAAACAGCGTTTCTCTCGCAACACACGTAAACACTTGCTTCCTCTGACTCTTCAGAAACCTTAATCTATTCCAATACCCGAAAAAACAGAGCACTTAGTTTTTGATCGTTAGGATTACCTATTATCTTAAGATGAATAAAAAGTTCTCATTCCCTGAAACCTTGTGCGCTGTTTTATTCTTGCCACAATATATGTGCCGTGACACTCCTAATGAAAGCAAATTGACCCACCGCGGTATTCTTGAACAAAATTTGTCCTAAAAGTAAAAACTAACGAAAAACCTAAAAATAAACTTGAGAAGCCCCTGTTAAAAATATTAGGCTACCCTTCCTATATTAAAAAACCTATGGTCAGCGCCACTTCGTTACCCCTGAATGCCCGGCCGGCTCACCGTTTAGATAAAGCTATTCCTCTTTTTTTTCTACTGTTTATTTTCCCAAGTACAATTCATAGCCAAACCACCGAAGATTCACCACAATCTGACAGTTTGGCCGCATTATCAGCAGCTAGCATTCTTGAGCGAGCACTTGAGCGTTCTCTCGAACAGGAAGAATCTGAAATTGAATTAAATTTTGAATACTCCATCTTATCTACCATCCATACCCTTGATGGCGACGGCGAAATTACAGAGACAAACACCTCACGTTCTCGAAGATTCCCATTAGAAGGATATTTATTCGAAGAAATTCTTGAGCGCGATGGAGAAACCCTCGATGAAGATGGCATTAAAAAAGAACGAGAAAAGAAAGAGGATTTTCTAAGCAAGGTGCGCTCTCATAGCGAAAAAGGTGAAGCTTATGAGCCCGATTCAATGGACGATCGCGGAATAATCTTTAATAAAGAGTTAATGAGTCGCTATGATGTTAAATTCGTGCGCACCGAAACACTTCGCGGTTACAAATGTTGGTTGTTAAGTTTTCAGCCACGACCTGGAAAACTTCCTGACAACAACAGAATGGACAAAGCTTTAAATCAATCAGCAGGATATTTATGGGTCGCACAAAAAGATTTCGGCGTAGTGCGTGTCTACTTTGAAATGCGAAGACCGTTCCGTTATGTATGGGGCATCGTTGCAACAATACGCAATACTACCGGCCAACTCGACTTTGAACGTGTTGACAATAACATGTGGATCCCCAAAGAAATCGATCTCAAACTCGATCTTCGTATCTTCTTTAAAAATATTCGCCGCCATATTAGCCAAGAATGGCTAGGGCACCAGCCCTTTCAAGAAAGATCATTAGATTAGACAAGCAATACCGCGTCGGCGATTAATAAGTTAAGGCCTGACCGACATTTTCTGATGGATAGCTGCCATTACACCATTCCACAAACGTTCACGGGAATCGAGTGCCTCTTTCGCTATAAGAAAAGCCTGCTGCCAATAGTCTTCTCGATCCCCACACAGATTCACTAGAAATGCCTTCGCAAGTGGACCATGTGACCCTTCATCCAATTCAATGTGACGATCAAGATAAAGGCGAAATTTTCTTACTCCCTGCCCTAAATCTTCAAGCACCGAACGAAACATGTCTGGGATGAGATCTTCACGCCCAAAAAGAAATGCCGCCGCCACCTCATGAGTAGCCCGTGCACTTGAAACACTCCAAGTCCATTCTGAGAAAATACGAGCCGCTCTCGGGATTCCAAACAAGTGAATCGCCCTTGCTGGATTACTCCCTTTTTTTAGTTCCATAAGAAAGTGGTCAATTGATTGTGTAGAAGCACCAACTTCTTCCATGGCCTCAATATAAAGTTCAAGATGACTTTGGTATTTACCCGGTGCTATTTCATCTGATTCTTCTCCAAGAACAATCTCGTTAATCATCCTTCGAGAATCTCTATCTGCCGTCGGATACCATGCCACCTGCTCACAGGTAGTATCCTGCTGCAAACGCTTAAGCAGAGACATAAAATCCCAAACAGCGAAGACGTGATGCTCCATAAACGTACGTAAAGCAACGATATTGTCGAGGTCAGCGTAAACCTGATGGTTGAGGACTTTTTTTCGATTTTCCTCGATAGAGGCTTCAAGGTGTAGATATCGATCTTCGGCGTTCATCACAACTTCCGGATACTCACGCTAGAAAGACAGCACACAGATACAAATCATCGAATAGTTTATGGAGTGAAAATTTCATGCCGTTCGATTTCCTCTGTGTCGAGCAAGATATTATTCGCACTAGAAGCACCACAGGCAGTGTTCTCCAGTGGAGGCTGTTTTATTGATTCAATATTTTCTATTGATTGCTCTTGAAGTCTTAACGTCATATACACATCTTCACCACACCCGCTGATTACTTGCTGTGAACCCACACCCTTATCAACGCCATTCATAAAACCATCAGTTTTATTTTCAGATGTAGTCGACAAATGATCTTCATCACCGCAGGAAACACCCATCGCACAAATTAAAACAATCAAAGAAACAGTAACACGAGTAAACATATTCTAAACCCATCACACAACGAACAAAGCCGGCGAATTAAGATGACCAAATATCGGGGATCACTCTCGTGCAGTCGCGTTATTGATAGTCAGAAGCTGCCAAAGACACACGAATGATTTTATTTGCATTCCTCTGGATGATATGCCGATTAGCGTAAGCAGGGTGAGACCAGTTGACGAGTCGATCGTGTCGTTTTCGTGGACCATATCCAGCACTACTCGTCGCATCAATAAGTTTCGTTCGATCGATTTCAACATAACCCTCTGGTGTGAACTGCGCAATTATGAGATCGCCGTCATCATTGTTTACAAAATATCGATCGCCGTTTTTTACTATAAACGCCCCACCCCATCGAGCCTGGGGGGTCATTTTCTCACTCATCCACCGCCGTTGACCCGTTTGAACATCAAGGCTTCTCAACTCCCCATAACTCCCGACACCATAGACATGCTCGCCAATGATGAGCGGGGTGGTAATTACGGAATGCAAGCCATCTGTGTCGTTTGGCATTTCACTTCGGCTGTTCCCTTTCCAAAGCATACTGGCAGCAGGTTGATCAGAGCTCAGCCGAACCATTAATGAGCCATTGTAAAAGGTGCTGACCAGTAAATAATTACCGCCTTTTACGGGAGTAACCACATTCATATTTCCACCAATGTCCCACGGTTGCTCCCAGTATGTCTCACCCGTTTCGGGATCAAGCGACACCAAAGCAGACGGATGCCAAACTATCAATTGCCGAACACCACCGGCTTCGTAAATGATTGGGTGGCTCGAACTTCCGCCAACTACTTCAAGTGCTCGCCACAGCTCTCTCCCAGTACGTTTATCGAAGGAGACTACCAATGCGTCCGGCTCGCCCCCAACTACCGCAATAAGCTGGTCACCATCAACGAGGGGTGCGCTGGGCGTGCCCCACGGAGGCATACTGGCATCGTACTCAGCTAAGTAATTACGATGCCAGATAACTTCTCCTGTCTCCACTGAGAGACACCACAACAATCCAGTGGCCCCAACGGCGTAGACCCTGTCTTCATCAACGGTGGGTGTAGCCATGGGACCTGCGGCATACGACAACATGAGAGCCCGATAAGTTGTAGCCCAAGAGTAAGTCCACAACTCTTCTCCTGTTTGTTCATCAAGTGCGATAATACGTTCTGTTCCGTCTATGGTTCTTGATTGAGGATCCTCCTCCCAATCCATAACAAACACACGTCCATTAGAAACGGCAGGACCACCAAAACCTGATCCGATTTCTTGACTCCACGCTGTCTTCAATCCGCCCTCCGGGAAATGATCGACAATCCCGGTTTCGTGCCAAACCCCAAGCCGATCAACACCGCGCCATTGATGCCAATCTTCGGCCAGCAGATCCCCGCCGAGGAGAAGCATCCAAACCAACACAGTCCTTACAAGTCGCAAAAACATCACATCCGTCTCCCAACTACTTACACAACTGTAAATAAGCCTGTTAACAACCAACGTCTAAATAATACGGTTCGGCTACAAAACATTTTAAATAACGGTGCACGGGAACAGTAACACCTTAGCACGTGAAAATAGGACGAACTCGTGTTGAAATGTACGTGAAGCAGGAAGCTTCACGTACATGGAAGGTGTCGTTCCACAAAAAGCAAGAACCGCCGAAATACTTAACCTTTTCGGCAGTTCTTTACTCTACAAGATACAGCTAAATCGCAGACACCAGACCACTATTCGTTTTTCGCTCGAGCTCCGCTCAGTGCGTTGGGCACTGAATAGTTTCCTTCATGGCAAGCGTACTCATATATGTCATAGTCGCTGTCACGCCTCAAAGGAAAAGATGCGGTCCATGGAGCGTTGTAAGTTTCCGGATCATCGACGTGGATCGAGTACTTCAACGTATCTGGTCCGACGACGGTAAACCGCTCAACGAGTCGCTGTGATTCAGACTGTCTTGAACGAATACCCGCCGATGCACCACGCATACTCTGAACTTCACGAAAATTTGTAGATTCCACCACCAAGGTGTTACCTTCCCAATGCCCACGGGGGTCGCCTTCCCATTGTTGGATACTGTCATCAATATGAGATCGACCGTCGATAGGAATAATACGTGCCCGGTGAATCATCTCGCCCAAGATGACGACGTACCCGGGAGGCTGCAGTATTTGCGCCCCGTTGTTGTAAACACCAGGCATCATGATGCCAATGACGCCACGCGTGATGCAACGGTCTGCCGACTCCATATATTCCCAAGAATCGTGCAAGTGGTCCCGATTATAGCGAAGCACCTCATGAGCACTTGGAGTCCAATCAGGAATCTGACCATTTAGTGGCTCAACAATTAAAGCAGGAGCCGGATATTCATCAGCTTCGTTCCAGAACGAATCAAACCAATGGGCGCCGTACGCACCGATGATCTCACCATCACTTTTTTCTCGAGCTTGAGCTGCACGCCTTGCAGCCTCTGCCTCTCGAGCCGCAGCAATGGCAACGAGATCATCAGCCGAAAAATCAGGACCTGAAAACCCATCGGGCAGTTCCATCGGTGTAGCCAAAGCATCGAGATTGCTCCACATGCCCTGGATGTCCGGTTGACCGTCAGCAAGGATCGCCGGAGACCACTCCGAGGAGTTCCTATTCTGCGCAGCTGCGGGCGACGAGAAAACCAACCCAACCAAGGCCATACCCATTACGAAAGCGACTATCGAACGACTCGCCATGCTACTCCTCCTGTTATTGAGAGCAATTTATCTATCAAGTTATAGCGATTGTAGCGTCATTATTAAAAATCTCTAGCTAATTTATAAACAAGATTGGCTCCTCAGGATTGAACTCGAACCAACAACCCTTCGGTTAACAGATGGTGATGAGCTAAATACACCAACCATCACTGATTGATACTGACCAATATTCTCTCAGGTAAACCCACGCAGCACAAGGCGTGCGAGTGTTGCTGAATAACACTGTTTAGCACTGGCGTTAGCCACAAAATCCGCCACGCTCAAAACAATAGGGGTTAACCCTCTTTGGATTAACCCCTATAAAGATTGGCTCCTCAGGTTAGACTCGAACTAACAACCCTTCGGTTAACAGCCGAATGCTCTACCAATTGAGCTACTGAGGATCAAAAACATTTTCGGACTACGAACAAACTTTCAATATTATCGAATAAGGCTAAAGAGGGTCAAACCTTATCACTTCTAACCACTTTTTACTTTTTTTGCTCGTCCCGAAGTTCTTAGTTGAACAAATAATGCAACAGTTCCAAGAATCACCCAACCGGACCAAAAATTTGTGACTGTACTCCAAGACACAACAGAATACAGAGATTCAATATCACCATTAACCGCAGAAACCACGCTCTGGTTACCGGTAAGCGCCAAAATACCAATAATTACGGTCCAAGCTCCTCCAAAGGAAGTCCCGATAATGATGAAATACCGTCGTAGGGCTAGAGCAAAAATCGCCCCGATTAAACACACACCCAGCATGAGCCAAATACTGGGACTTTCCACATCAGATACCCACATCGCGTTCAGGAGCACAGGACCAAGAGCCGCACCACATAATGCGACTCCTATCAGATAAGCTGCAATCGCTAGCAAAGACCCAATTAATCCACAACCTATAGTTATTATGAATGCAACCCATGCCTCAAATTGTTCAAAAAATAGTGTGCTAACGATTACACCAGCCACAAAACCAAAAATGGCAAGCAGCACTCGCAATAACCTATATCCAAGAAAGCACGCAAGCAGACCACCTGCAAGTAGAATGATTGCTATCGGAATATGAAGAGAGACCAAAGTTATACCCTATCAATACTATCGAACAACACCAACGCGTAAAATCATGCGGCTAACCTCATCTAATCGATCACAAATCAACCAAACTGGGATCAACGTGATCGCAGGCCTTATTGGCCTATGTCTTCTAGGTTTTTTCGTCCACCGAGCCGGCATCAACTCTATTACTCAAAACATTTTCCAACTGGGTTGGGCGTTCCTCGTTGTTGTCGCTCTTGGTGGCTTACGATTTCTCGTAAGAGCAGCCGCCTGGATCCGCTGCTTAGAAGGAAACCACTCCCTCTCGTTAAGCAATGTGTTTCAAGCGATGATCGTCGGCGACACACTCGGTAATCTAACTCCGTTTAGTTTAATAATCAGTGAACCTACCAAAGCAATTTTCCTTAGCAAACAAGAACCAATCAGTCGAACATTACCTGCACTCGCCGTAGAAAACTTTCTCTATACGGTGAGTGCGCTATTGGTAATCATTACGGGTCTACTCAGTTTTTTCTTAATGTTTCAGTTGCCAGAACGATTATGGCTTACCTCAACCATAATACTGTGCGTCCTCATTTTTGTTGTTAGTTTAATCCACTGGCTTATTTGGAACCAGGTTCACATAGTTCACACAACAATGGAATGGCTTCGTGAACACGGGGTCGCTCGACGCCTAATTTCAAAATTCGGAATCCAGTTAAAAGAAATCGAAAAGACGATTCACTCTTTATATCCACGAACGTGGTCGCGTTTATTGCCAGTGGCAATCCTTGAACTGTTCTTCCATGTTCTTGCAATTATTGAAATATTTTTAATTCTTTACGTCATTAGTGACCAGACGCCGACACTGTTAGATGCATTTATTCTTGAATCAACGAATCGGTTTATTGCGGTCGTCTTCAAGTTCGTGCCAATGCGGATTGGCATCGACGAAGCTGGAACCGGATTATTAGCTGAATTTCTTAACTTCGGAACATCAGTGGGAGTCACCCTCGCACTCGTCCGAAAAGGACGGATGTTAGTTTGGATGTGCGCGGGTATCGCAAGCCTTGTAAGACGAGGACTCCCTCTTAACCAGTCGTTTAGAACGAAAACTCAATCTATTGCGCTGACTATTATGGCAAGAGCCCCTATAGGCTCACCGGCGCCAAAGACTAGACTTTCCGACGCGATTAAGGAAACTTCGGATCGCAGACGTCTCTATACGGCCTTCCTTAAAGACACTGTCGCTATTTGCCGAACAGTGACTGGCACTACATTGTGTCTCGCACACACTTCCTCCGAAAGCAACGAGTGGTTTTCTTCTGTCAATATAGAATCTCATGAGGCATTACCACAACGAGGAAAACACCTTGGTGAAAGGCAACACAATGTTTTTCTCGATCTTTTTGCTGCAGGTTTTAAGGCGGTCGTTTTAGTTGGTTCAGACCTTCCAACATTGCCAAGAAGCTATCTGAACAAAGCCGTCGAAAAATTACAACAGAATACGGTCATCCTGGGACCCTCTTCAGACGGCGGCTATTACCTGATCGCCCTTACATTACCTGAACCCGACGCAAACATGCCGGATCTCTTTAGTGATATTCGCTGGAGTACAGAGTTCGCTCTTGAAGATACAAAAGCCGCCGCCGTTCGTGCCGGTTATCAAGTTACGTTACTACCAGAATGGTATGACGTAGATGATGCAAAAGGACTTCAAAAATTACAAAGGGAGTTCAAAGATAGCGCAAAAACAACTGCTGCGCATGAAACAAAAAAGGTGTTGAAACAAATATTGCAAAATCAAGACTCATAAAATAAAAAGCATCCGGAGCTTTTTTTAAAGTTCCCGCCGCCCTTCTATGGATTTATGCATGGTTACTTCATCGGCATACTCTAAATCACTACCTACGGGAAGCCCCATGGCAATCCTCGTGACACGAACGCCAAGCGGTTTTAATAATTTCGCCAGATAGATAGCCGTCGCCTCGCCTTCAACGTTTGGATTTGTCGCAAGGATAATTTCGCTAACTTCATTGTTTCCAACTCGATTCAATAATTCCTTGATTTTTAAATCATCCGGCCCGACACCTTGGATGGGGGAAAGAGCACCCATCAATACATGATATGCACCATTAAACTGATTCGTCTTCTCAATTACTGCAACATTATGCGGATCTTCGACAACACAAATCAGTTGCTGATCGCGACTCTGATTCGTGCAGTAGTAACAAGGATCCGCATCAGTGATGTTGGAACATACCGAACAATAAGTAATCCTGTCCTTAACGTCACGGATAGCATCTAGAAATGCGTCTACTTCTTCTCGTGGTTGCCGTAAAAAGTAAAATGCCAACCGCTGAGCACCCTTTGCGCCAATACCGGGTAACCGCTGCAACTGATCAATCAAGGTCGCTAGAGCACTAATTTCAGTCATCCAGTGAGTCCAGGAATTTTCATGCCGCCCATTAATCCACCCATTTTTCCTGCCACAAATTCATCGACTTTTCGCTGGGCATCGTTGACCGCCGCGAGAATTAAGTCCTGAAGCATTTCGACTTCATCTCTTGAAACCACTTCTGGATCGATCACGATTTGTTTAATTTGTTTCTGGCCGTTCATAAGCACCGTAACCATTCCTCCACCTGAGGTAGCTTTCACCTCGGTGTCTGCGAGCTCCCGCTGAAGTCGTTCCTGCATTTCTTGCGCCTGTTGCATCATCTGTTGAATATTCATGATTCAATCTCTTCTACGTCGGTAATTTCCGTTGAAAACACTTCTAACATTGACTGCACTGCTTGATCATCCATTGCCCGTGCCCGAATATCTTTCTCACCTTTTCCAGGATCGATCACGCCGATCGAAGCAGGAGCATCCTGGTCACGCTCTGTTTCAATTATCACCTTTCGCTGGACGACGTTGGACACAAGTTCCTCAAGCCAATTTCGACTTTGCAAGAGTTGAGACTCCAAGGTCTTTTGAGAGGAGGAAAACTTGAAAAGAAGACGATCATCTTGAAAATCAATCTGCTGTGCTTGTGCAACGACAGTGCCATAGAAAAATTTTTTCACATTTTTTATTTCACTTAATATGATGCTTTTCTCATCGCTTTGGCTGGATGGGATATCGTCACCGCTTTTTTTACTAGAGACGCTCTGGACCTTCTCTTCCTTTACCTGTGAGGGCGGCATCCGAGCAGGGGAGCTTTTCTTGGGCACACTCCTCTTATTCTTTGCTGACCGATCGAGACTTGCACTAGGCGTAAGGATCTTAGTATCTCCAGAAAGCAAATCCGTTAGCGGAACGAGCTTGCGCAAATGGATCCATTTTATGAGCGCCATCTCCAAATGAAGCCGGGGTTGGGTCGAAAACGCAACCTCACGTTCTGTCTGCGTCAAAACGTCAAAAGCTCGAATTAAATCTTCCCTGGAAAACAATCCGGCTAATTCCTCAAGTCGCTCTCGCTCAGAATCGCCGGCAATCTCAGGATCCTCGATGCGGGTTTTATCGATGGCAATGACAAGCATGTCTCGAACGACACGAATCAACTCCTTGCACACCAAATGTAAGTTGTACCCGGCATCCAGAAAGGTTCCCACAAGATCAAAAACAGCAGACGCATCTTCATCCGCAACAATCTTTACTGCCTGAAAAACTGGATCTCGCCCAATCAGTCCAAGGACTACCGAAACAGATTCTGCGTTGATTTCATCGCCAGAAAAGGCACGAACCTGATCAAGCGCACTCTGGGCATCTCGCATACTTCCCTGTGCAGATCTGGCAATTAAAGTGACCGCGTCTGCGTCTATAGAAATCTTTTCAACTTTGGCAACATTGAGTAGCTGTTCTGCAATGACTTGACTGCTAATCGCCCGAAACTCAAACACCTGAGAGCGCGAAAGGATAGTCTCTGGAATTTTTCGAAGTTCTGTGGTGGCCATCATAAACATGACGTGCGGAGGGGGCTCTTCGATCGATTTCAATAGCGCATTGAAGGAGTGCTTAGATAGTTGATGCACTTCATCAATAATGAAGATCTTGTAATTATCTCGAACAGGCGGTATGGCTAAGCCAGCAACAACAACTTCACGGATATTATCAATCTGGGTATGTGTAGCTGCATCAATTTCCAGAACGTCAATGTCTCGTCCATCCGAAATTTCCTTGCAAGCATCACAAGCTCCACACGGATCAATAACGGGACCCTTCTCACAATTAAGAGCACGCGCCAAAATCCGAGCCGTCGTAGTCTTACCAACCCCACGCGGACCAGCAAATACAAAAGCTTGTCCTAAGCGATTATTCGCAATCGCATTACTTAGGGTCTGCGTTACCCCAAGCTGACCTACAACATCTTGAAACCGAAGGGGTCGATACTTGCGTGCAATTACTTGGTATGTCATCTAATTCAATCAGATTAAGTTTTAGACCTGTCAACGGGTCGTACCGTGGCCCGGAAGTACCTGCGGCACATTCCAGTATCTACTTAGCGCTGCTGCCTTCCGACCCTGACGCAGTTCGCAGGCTGATATTGCACAGGGTCCGAGCCACGGTGCGACCAATTGCCAGCAGTACTGCCAGTCATACTTGCACCAACAATACGTTATTCAGTCTAACTCATGTACACTCAGAGCGTTAGAATCTGCACGTTATATGCTGGAGAGATGTCCGAGTGGTTGAAGGAGCGCGCTTGGAAAGCGCGTGTAGGGGTAACCCCTCTACCGTGGGTTCGAATCCCACTCTCTCCGCCACATTTAAACTCTAAACTCTGCATGCACAAAGTTACGAGTTACTGTGCTTATACACAAAGAACGAATGGAAGGCCGTGGGCCGTTCACGTCTTCGGTTGCGAGATTTTCTCAAGGCGCCCTTCGACCTCTGAAGAATCTCCCGGTGGTATAGTTGGATCCTGTATGGATCTCGTCGAATCGCACAACATGTCCGCCGATGAGGAATTCGATCATTGGTGGATCGCCACACGGTTTAGGTATGTGGATCAGGTCATCGCCCTGGCCTCGGCTGACGAGGGTCTAGTGTCCGTCATCGAGTTCGGCTGCGGAACCGCCCAGAACCTTCGGTTTTGCCGACAGCGATCGCGATTCCGTCACCGCCTTGATCGCCTCGTAGGCGTCGATCCAGGCCTGACGACGGTAGCCCACCAACCCTGGATGAGTGACCGTGACAGCGTGGGTCCTCGCGTAACGAACGGCACGCCATACGACGTTCTGCTGGCGATGGACGTGCTGGAGCACATCGACGACGACATCGGAGCGCTGTCGCAGTGGCTCACGCACGTTAAGTCGGGAGGGTACGTGCTGTTAACAACGCCGGCGTTTCCCTGGCTCTGGTCGAATCACGACGATCTACTGGGGCACGTCAGACGCTACACTCGATCAACACTTGAACAACTCGCCGACCAGTGCGGACTGGAGCGGATCCGGAGTCGATTCGCGTTCGGCTACGCCCTGCCGATCGTCATCGGCGTCAGGAAACTGCTCCGACCGAAGCATGAGGCCACCGACCTGCAACGGCATAGCTCTCTGGTTAACTGGCTGTTCACACAGGCCGGGCGGATCGAAGCCTTAACGGGTGGGAATCGGTGGGCGGGCACCTCGGTCGTCGGGATTTTTAGGAAACCATAAGGACAGCCGCGATCCGATCCGAAACGAAATAAAAACCCTGGCGGCTACTGGATTCGCAATAGTCGCACTCCTCAGCGGGAAACAAATTCAATGCCTCCAGCGGATCCATGTCGAGTCCTAGCGATAGCGGCGGTAGACCCTGTACAGATCGACAGGACCTTTGACAAAATCTCGCAACCGAAGACGTGAATGGCCCACGGCCTTCCACTCATTCAGCACGTGTTCGCAAGCATGTCCGGTCAACTCTGCGTCAGGGGTAAGTGTGCGCAGGCGAAGATATAACTCGATATCAAATATCCAGGGCGACACGAAATCGTCAGCAAACAGTGACCGGGCTACGTCCCTTCGGAACAGCTTTGCTCCACACTGGGTGTCATACGCACGAAGTTTCAGCAGCAAACTGGCAACCGTCACGAAGACACGACTGAGCAAGTGACGGATGAGGCTTCGCTCGATTCGAGAACCGAGCCGCATCACGCGGATGCCAGCTACGCACAACAGATCGGGGTCGCTCATCAGGATGTCAACGAGTTGATCAACCTCGCTGAGTGGAGCGGATAAGTCGGCGTCCCAGAAGCCAATCAGATCGCTCGTCGGCTCGTGCAATATACCCGCCCGGACAGCGCCGGCCTTGCCGTGATTCCGGCTCAGACGAAGGACAGTGATCCTCGGGTGCTGATGACCAAGGCGATCCAGCACCGAGGCGGTATTATCCGTGCTGGCATCGTCAACGAAAAGAAGATGCCGGGTAGGACGCGCACTAACCCATTCAAGGAATGCCTTCGTGTCAAGGCGCGTGGCCTCGTTGTAACAAGGAACGACAAGTGTGAGCAACGGGTCGTGCATAGCAAATGGTCAACCCGTAAGACTATACTTGAAAGCCTGTGGCCCGTTCCCTACATTCTGTTATTAGTTCCCGGTCTGTAGTCATCGTCGGAACCTATCTGATCGCCTGCCTCGGACTCTCGGGTGTGTCGCACATCCTCCACGATCGGTTGAAGACCGAAAACGGATTGACGCAGTCGGTCGTGGTTAATGTGGACGACGTGCGCTCTACAGTACTAGAGAAAACCACCGCTCGTATCGACCTTTCCTTTTTGGACCGCGACCCCGAGCTTCCCAGGCGTTTCTTCGAGGTTCAGTGGGACGGTGTCTGGTACCTCCCCGACGACTTACCGGTCGACGTGTACGCCGGCGCAGACGATTTCGTGGCGATCTTGATCGACGACCAGCTCGTGCTCGAACGAAGCGCCGCGGCCGGCATGCATACGACGTCCGCGCGGTTTACACCCGGTCCAGGCCTGCATCGGTTGACCGTGCGCTATGCGCAGCGTGGGGGCGACTACAACCTGGGCGTTCAATGGGCTCCGGCCGGTGGCCGGCCCAGGCCGTTTAATCCGGAACACCTGTTTCCTGTCAAGCCATCTCCTGAACAAATCACTCACAATGAGCAACTCCAACTCTTTCAGAAACTCGTGATCGCAGCTTGGGTCGTGCCTCCGTTCGTCTACTTGCTCTGGATCGTCCTCCCTCTGCTTGCCCATTTTAGGCGCCACCAGTTGCCAAAGGTGGCGAGAGAGGTATGGCACTGGTACAACTCAATCGCCGATCAACGATGGGCAGACCCCACTAGGGAAACGCGAACGCGCCAGAAAACGTGGACGATGATCGGTGCGCTTGTCGTCGTAGTGCTCTTCGGCCTACCGCTCTTCATCGGGCTGGGCTCGGTCGATCTCAGAAACGACGAAGCGATCTATTCATATGCGGTCGACCGCATCCTCGAAACCGATGAGTGGCTGACACCGGAGTCGAGCCCACAGACGGCGTTTGCCGGTGACCCGAGCGATAATCAGCCGATCCCGTTCTTGGAAAAACCTCCGCTAAAGTTCTGGATCGTCGCCCTACCCATCAAGCTCGGATTTCTTCCACACGATGAATTCGGGCTTCGCTTTTGGGACGCCGTGTTCGGGGCTATCGCATTCGTTTACGTGTTTCTGATCGGACGACGACTTGTAGATCCCGTGTGCGGTGTTGCTGCGGTGTTTCTCCTTTTTGTCCATTCCCCCTTGATGTTTAACCATGGCATTCGCAGCAACGTCATGGAAGCAGCCTTGGTCCTTTCGTATGCGGGCGGCATACACCATTTTCTCGCTTGGAGTGAAAGCGACCGGCCGACGTTTCGCCGCCTCCACATCTTCTCCGTCGCAGGGTGGTTCACCCTAGGCTTCATGACGAAATTCGTGGCGGTCGGCTTTCTACCAATGGTCGTTGGCATCACAGCACTATGCTTCAAGGACTGGCGTCAACGCCTGTGGGGAGACGTCTGGTCGTGGGCTGGTGCCGGATGCATAGTGGTCGTCCTGATCATCCCATGGTTCGCGTACGAATACGCAATCTACGGTTCGCGCGTCTGGGACATAATGTTCGGCGAACACATCTACGACAGGATGCGTGGAACGCTCGCGCCCAGTCACGTGCAGCCCTGGAACCACTACTACGCCGTACTGTATGACCAACTAGCCACTGTCAGCGGGCGCGCCTGGGTCGTGGTTGGTGCGGCACTGTGGATATTGGAATCGGCCCGGAAACGTTGGAAGGGTGGCATCCTTATACTTGCCTGGTATCTGATCCCACTCAGTATCATCTCGATGAGTTCGGCCAAGCTTTATCACTACAGTTTTCCGTTCC
>Ga0310344_10000559_pt1 | contig 29229 bp, 27 predicted proteins | sample HC15DNA20200_MG_FD_203801 | JGI IMG/M metagenome (GOLD analysis project Ga0310344, IMG submission 203801) | Marine microbial communities from station ALOHA, North Pacific Subtropical Gyre - HC15-DNA-20-200_MG | ecosystem: Environmental > Aquatic > Marine > Oceanic | place: Pacific Ocean: North...
AAATGGTTGACGATCATGAAAAAAACCTAAAAACATACAAACAATTACCAGACAGAATACAAAGTGAGTTCTTTATAGAGACAGGTTTTCAGAATAGAAGGTATCATATTCCAGTTAAATTCGTAGTTCAGTGGTCTGAAAACAAGAAACGAGCAGAGTTGATATTAGATATTTTACCATTCATAACCACTGTACGGGGTTAAATGTAATTTTAAATACACGCTTATCCTCAGATAATCATGCCTGAAGTGTTCTATAACATGTACCTCAGAAAGAAAGAAACCGTACCTGATAACAAGATTAAGGTTAAAAAGGTAAACGGAAGATTTCAATTGATAGGTACATCAAAAAACGGTAAACCTCTATACAAGTTTGCCTCAGCAGAAACTGCTAAGAAGTACAAATAGAAAGGAAATTAAATTTCATATACTTCTAAGTACTCTTTTTATTAATGGTATCTCAGAGTCGTAGCGGAGCTGTTGGTCGTGCTAGGTACAAACGTCGAGAGGCTGACAGAAAAAGGAGAGACCAGCTTAAAGCATTGGAACAAAATGCAAAATATTTTGATATACTAAGAGGTGCAGGCTCACCTGATTTTCCAGATGCTAGTAGTGGAAGATTAGGCAGTAGAGGTTTTACACCAAGAGGTCAAGGTTGGGGATATACAACAAAAGTTGTTAGTCGTGATAGAAGTGGAGAACGTTGGGGCATAGATAAGATATTCTACCAATATCAGGAAGGTTTCCAACATGGAGGTGGAAAATATGTAGGTCAATGGGGAATAAGAGATGCACAGGTTACATATACAAGCGCTGAAGATTGGCAACGTAGAATTAATAACGCATATTGGGGAAGACAAAGCAGAGATGCAGAAGTACAAAAAATAAAAGATATTCAAGCTAGTATACAACCATTCGATGAAAACAATCCATACTTTTCTGCCAGGACTGGTAAGCGTGGCGCTGCAGGAAGAGCAGCTAAAGCAAAGTCAGAGTCAAGTTGGGGAATGGGTGGAGTACCACAACCAGGTGAAACAAAAACTGAAACCAAAGTAGGTGAGAAAGGACAATCAATTCTAGACAGCGTTGCAAAATACAAAGCATCAAACATAATAACTGCTGGTGGTAGAAGGATATTTTCTTCACAGGCAACAACTGCCGAGAAATTAGAATCAGAGGCAGCAAAAGCAGAGAAAACAAAAGAGGCAAAGTACACTGCTAGAAAAGATACAAAGGTACAATCATACACAACAGGCTTGGAAGGAAGGTTAACTTGGGACCAATTAAAAGATGAAGGCGCAGATACACCACCGGAAAAAAGAGGAGGTAAAAAGGTGAAAGGTGAAACCAGTGGTTTTGTTATGACTGGAGACCCACAAACATCAACTAGATATTTCTATGTAGGTGATACAAAAGTTCCATTGACACCTGCAGCTTTTGCTTATTATAAAGAACAAGGACTTACACCATTAACATCAAAACAATATCTAGGTTACACAGTTGGTGGTGAGAACCCATCTAACTTTACACAAGAAGAACTTGATAGAAGAGATAAACAAGATGCTTTGATTACGGATGCATGGTCTATGTTTGAACAGTATGGAGGTAGTGGAGATGGAGATGAAAGTTTTAAGGTTAAAGATGGTTATATGGTTGCTGGTAAGTTTGTAGGTGATCTAAGTGCAGATGCATTAAAGACATATGCAAAAGCTGGAACAAAGGTAGTCAAGATTGGTAAGTTAAGTCTAAAAGATAAAGACATTAACAAAAATCTAGGTAATAATATAATTGAAGGTAAGAGTGAATATGTAATAAAAAACAGTGATTTCACTGCAGATTTATCAGATCCGAAACAATTATCAAAGTTTGAAAAATCAACAGGAGTTAAAATAGATAAAGTTGGACAAGCAACAGGTAATCCATTTATTGTCGGTGGAAATTTTGAAGGGATTGAAGTAAAAGGAGTTTTGGAGAAAGCAGAAGATCAAGTTAAAGTATTAGACGATGAAAGGAAACAGAAGTTTTATTCAGGTCTTGCTGATAGAGCCAAAGATAAAGAGACAGGTGATATAGATCCTACTTATGGGTTTGGTTCAAGTTGGATAGGTACAGATTATAGTACAATAAACCAATCCAGTTTTGCTCAGTTCGGTCTTGGCGATGCAGCCCCAGTTGTTGCAGCTGAAGATAGAGATGTTACATTGGAGAACTATGATAGGGAGATAAAAGATCTTGAAAAACAGGAATTGAGATATCAGGAAATACTTGATAAGGGAACAGTAGTAAGTGATGTCCCAGTAACTGAAACTAAATGGGATATTAATACAACAGCATTTGGAATAGAAGGAAGTACAAAGTATAATAAATTTCAAAAACAATTAGACTCAATAAGTAAAAGACAGCCTGGTGAATCCGATAGAAGATATGAAAGTAGACTTTCTAGAAGTGATGTAAAGCTTGATGGACCTGATGGTGGAAAGATTACAATATCCGATGCAATTGAGAGGGGATGGGTTACCGGAGTTCAAGTTGATACAGGTAAGACAAGAGAGGCAAGTGTGACATTCAAAAAAAGGATAAAGGTTGGTGAAGATCCAAAGACAAAAAGACCTGTTTATGATTGGCAATATACAAGTAAAATAATAGATCCGCAAACTGGTCAGGAAACAACAGGCTATGCATATGAAACTGCAATAAAGGCAGGGCTTATGCAGGAGAGTAGTAAAAAGAAAAGACTTACAGATGCAAGATCAAACTTTATGACCAATGAAGAAAGATTACTAAAGGCTGAAGAGATAAACGAGCAAGCTGCGAAGATGAAAGAGGCAAAGAAATTTCTTAAAGATTACAAACCATTTAGTGATGCATACGGTCAGGAGGGATCCAGATATGGTTCATATACAAATTATCTCAACCCAGAACAAATAGAATCATGGTATGCAAGAGCACAAGAGGCACCACGCTATGCAGCTCAAGGCGTTGCTGGTCAGTATCGATCGTTACTTGCAGGTACAGGTATGTATGATGTAGATTTGGCTGAAAATTTAAGAGCTGGTAAGATTACAACTGTTGATAAAAAACAAGCAAGATATCTTACAGATGAACAAGCACCTGGATTTAGTTCAGCTGATGGTCAAGGAATGTATTCTGACGGTGAGGGTGGAATAGTGTTTGTTGGTAAAGATGAAAAAACCAGACAGTTAAGACAGTTAGGTGGTGTGAGACGAGAGAATTTGGAAGAACAACAAATGGCAGAAGCATACTGGCTTGCAAGACAAAAACAGAAAGGTCAACTACAAGCTGATTATAGTGAGGCTAATCAATTACTCATGGCAGAAAAAGCTTTGGATAAGAGAGGAAGAATTAGAGACCCAGAAAGATATGGACAAGCTATAGCAAGAGTTTATTACAAAACAAAAGAAGAGTTACCAAAACTAAAAGAAGACATAGCACAAATGGAACTACAGATTGGTACAATAAGAGAACTAAAGAAACAATCCGATGTAAAGTATAGTGAATATAGTAAACGTATACGAGAAAAAGAGGAATCAGCTAGAACCGCATATGCAAAAACAGGAAAGGTACAATTTGATGACGCATTTGCAAAAGAGATTGCATCTTTCGGAGATGAAAGAGTAAAACTAAAACTTGATAAAGAAATACAAGAGCAACAATTGGATTTATTGAAAAAGAATGTCGCAGCAACTGAAGAGGAACTTGAAGAACTACGAAAACAAAAATCAGAATGGATACCAGAGTTATCTGGTGGAGGTGGAAGAATAGTAAATCCAGCTCGTTTTGCAAGATACCAATTACTTGCAGGTCAGCGAGTAACTAGTGCTATGAGTCCAGGTGAAAGAAGTGCAAGACAGCAAGTGTCAAGATCTGCAAGTAGACAAAAAGGAGGAAGAGGTGCAGGAACATATGCTCCTAGAATTATTGCACAGTTAGGTGGAACACCTGGAAAGAGAGGACAGAAAACATATACTGCTTATTCAAGATTAGCCCAATTGGCATATGAGAGAGGTATGATGTACTAATGTCTTATTTCCCATCAAAGCCGACAAAGAATTTTGGAGTTGGTTATACACCTGGTAATTTGAAACTTAACAAGAGAAAACGTGTTGGTACTAGTGCATTTAGGAAAGAGTCCGGAATAACACTTAGTAGAATTAAAGGTGACATAATGGATGTAGATAGTGAGATATCACAACAAGTTGGACAAATGCAGCAGAGATTAAGACGACAACCAACAGAAAGTGAAGTAAGATTGAATCCAAAAATAAACAGATTATTAACAGAGAGAGATAACTTGCTTGCAAACTATCAGCAAATACTACAACAACATAAGTTTTACAAAGATGATTTTAACAAGATGGCTTCAATGAATGTAATAAAAGAGACAAGACAGAACTTTGCTGGTATTAAGAGAAAGAATCCATTTAGGGAGTTTAAACGTACACCATTACGAGTTCCAGCTGTTACACCTCAGCACAGATTAATTAAAGATGCAAGAAAGTCAGGAACATTATGGGATCCAACATTTTCACTTACAGATGTTTCAGTTAATCCTAAGATCAAAAACTTTTACAAAAGATATTTGAGGTAAAATGGCACGTCCGAATCCAAAACGTTACACACGAGCAAGTGATGCAAAACAGGAAGAAGTAAAGAGAAAAATTATTGAGGCTCAACAGAAAAAGGCTGAACAGACAAGACAAGAAAGAGAACCAGAAAGACCAGGTGAACCATCACGTCAACCACAAGAAATAGTTGCACGTGAAGAGGAACAGAAAGCAAAAGTAGTTTCAAGGGACATACTGTTCAATCAAGAGATACCACAAGATGAACTAGGTGTTCAAGAAGAGACAGATGTATACAAAACCGGTGAAAACATAGAGGTTCCAGACTGGGCTGAAGGTAACATAATAGGAGATATTATGAGAGGAGGTGCGGCATTCGCAACAGGAGTTACGGCACCAACACAGCAGATAACACAGATGCCAGTTGATATAGCACGCGGTGTAAAGGCAGAAGACCAACGTATGATGCCTACGTGGTTGGACCTTTTAATCGCACCAGCAATCCAACCTGCAGTAATGCAAAAAGAACTTGGGTTTACAGATAAGGATTGGTATTCACCTTTGGGACAAGTTGAGATATGGAATAAAAATACATCACTACCTGCATTTGCACAGGATAGTGGTGACAGAAGAGACTTTCTAACAGGTATGGCAGACAACTTGTCAATTCTTTCAACAGTATTACCGCACCCAGAATACCATAGAATTGCAAATGAAGGTTTGCAGTTTGAAGGTGGTGGTGGTATTCAAGGTTATCAACAATTAGTTACAAACGAAGACAGTGAACTCAGAAGAAATCTACCATACTATGCAGGTACTGTCGTAGGTGATATTCCTTATTGGGTTATAGCTCCAATGAAGGCAGCAAGTGCTGTAGGGTTATCAGCTAAAGTAACGGCAAGTGCTGTAAGACTTGCTGGTAAATCAACAGTTAGTATCAAAAACATAAACTCTGTAAGTAAATTAGGTAATGCAGCTGAGAAAGTTGTTAAGGAGACACGAGTGAATGCGAAGGCACAACCAAAAGATCCACTACGAACCACAGCTACAGACAAAGCAATGAAAGAGATTGAAAATAATATAGATGTTAGAATAGCCAGTAAGGAAAGAATCATAAGCAAACTTGAAAGAGATTTAAAACCAACTGAAAACAGACTTAACCCAAAGACTAGAAACGAGGCAAGTGTTACACAAGAACAGGCAAGACTACAAAGTGAAATTGAATATCTTAAAATTCTAAAAAGAGACAAGAGAACAGAGTATGATACACAGGTGAAAGACGTACAAGATGCAAGAAGTAATTGGAATAGATCAAAAACAGAGGCTAACGAAGCAAATTACATGAATCAAAAAACACAGTACACTGAATATGTGAGAAACACATTCAATAAAGAATTGAAGGACATGTATAATCAACAAAAGAAAACAATTCTAGATGAATACACTAACGTTAGAGCAGAGAGACTTGGAGCAGACCAGGTAAAACTAAATGAGTTAAAGAGAACACGTCAGTTACTAAAAGGAACAGAAGATTATGATACTAAAAGACTTGCATCAACTGAAAAGAAAATATCAGAACTTGAAGCAAAGATGGCAGATCCAACTTACATGCCTAAAGCTTATCAACTTGCAAACATGATAGAAAAAGCACCAACTGAAGTTCATGATTGGGTTAAGAGAAAAATAAATCCTAGATACAGTGTTGGTGCAGATGAACTGGAAAAAATAAACAACCCAACTGAGACATGGTCTGATGGTAAAGGTTTCAGAGGTCTAAGGCAACTGGCAGGTGTTGGTTATCAATTAAGAAACTGGAGGGAAGGGGTTGGTAATTGGTATAAACGAAAACCAAAAGAAGCATCTGAATTACTTGCAACTCAGTTACGAGAGCCTGTGATTGTTATAAAATCAAGTAAGGATACGAGTAAAGGAATAATTCTAAAAATGTCTGGAGATGAGGCACGAAGAATGAAAACCTGGCAAGATGACTTGTTGGGAGACATGACTCCAGGTGTAACAGGACCTAGACGTATAGGAAAATATGCAGTTGAAAGAAAAAAACTAGATCAAGACTACAAAGATGGAATAATATCAAAAAAGACACATGAGGCAGGTATAGTAGATATAGAAAGACGCAAGTCAGATGAACTCGCTGCATTCCAAGAAAAAGCAAATGAAGCACAGGCAAAACAAAACCTTGAATCAATAGAATGGGATCCAGAACTAAAGAAAATAATGAGAAGCGAAGAACCATCTATGAGGGCAGGTGATTTTATTAGACAACGATTAGAACTTGGTGATGATCTTGTTGCAAGTGTTGAAATGGTTCAACCAAAAGTAAATTTAGTACAAACAAGTAAAAATGTATTCAGGGGTAGTATAGGTGAAGAGGTTGAAGTACTTGCTGTTAAGGCTGATCCAAAACAAATCACAGCAGAACTTGCAAGTTCTGAACAAATGGAGAAAATTTTTGCAAGTGGAAAACTTCAATCTAATACAGATGTAACAATGGGAGCACGTGGAAAGGAATGGGTGTTTATTGCAAGCAGAGCAGATGCAACACCTGAATTAGGTCAAAGAGGTGGAAATAAAGCAGCAGGTGCAAACTGGTATGTTCAGGTTCCAAACGCAAAAGATTTGAATGAAGTACAGTTCATTAATTTTGCTTCAGCTGTTGGATTAGAGTTCACGCCAGAAATGACAGCTATCGGAATGCGAACATTGAAAACAAAAAAACGAATGTCAAATAATAAACTCCGAACTGTAAAAACAAAAGAACCAATAGTTACACCTTCAACACTAGAGGGAAAAGTATTGTACAAGTTCAAAAGGTTCGGTGTTGCAGATATGGTTAAGGATGAATCAACTAAGGTAAACCAGAAAAGACTTGAAAAGAACGTTATCGGAAAAGATCAAAAATGGATTGATGAAGTTGATGGTGATTTAATTAAGAATTGGATAAAGAAGGGTAGAAGAGATGAAGATGATGTAAAAGTGCATTTGTTTATTGATAAGAATCTTCAGGGTGAAAAAATATACGGACCTGAAGTCAATATCAGTACAATCGCAAAGATGAGAGAGCAGTTCTTAGGTGAACGAACAATGTATAGAGCTGAACAATCTTTAGAGGAACTACAAAAGAAAAAACTAAAGGCTAATGAAACACTTGAAACATGGGAAGGACGAGTTGAAAGACATAAGAAAATAGTAAGTGAACATGAAAAATCCAAGGATGTAAAGAGAGAAGCATATGCTAGTGACACTGCATTATCCCAGAGAGAATGGGAAAGTCAGCAATTACAAGCGTATAGAGCTGAAGAAAAGTCAGATATGGTCAAGTATAGAGCATGGCAACAAAAAGCAGCAACTGAATCTGAAAAGGATTTGTTAAGACTAGCCGAACTTGAAGCACAAAGATATGGTGAAACATGGGATGGTAAATCAGTTACAACTTTGGATGAAGGAGCAGAGAACGCTCTAATCGCAGCAACATACAAAAGACTTGGAATAACACCTGATCAGACATTAGATGATATCACAGAAATGAAACCCGTTCTGCAGAGCGCCTACAATGAGGGAACGATAGAACGAACAATAGGACCATGGACAAAGGATGCAAAAAGGTATGAACTTGATTCGACAATATCAGGTACACCGCTTAAAGAAGGGTTATCCGATACTGATAAACTTAGAATGTTTGAAGAAGCACATAATGCAGCTTTCGATGAAGTTTTATTAGAATTCAAAAAGAATAAATCACAATACATAAAGAAACATGGAAAAGCAGAATATGAACATCAGATAAATAAATTCACTCGACTTAAAGAAAATGCAATAATAAGATACAATCATTATAATGATCATTTCAATACAAGGAATCAGAGTCAAAAAGGTCAAAGATGGAATGATGTTTTAGGACAGCCATTGAAGAGAGAGGGAATACATGATCCTTGGGACTTGATAAGAAGATCAGCAAGAGCCGACGTTGGTCAAAGAAGTGGAGAATCTTTTGCATCGCTGGAAAAGAAAATAAAGATGCAACAATCACAAGATGAAGCAGGTGAATATGGTTTGTCACAGGTACCTGATAGACAGGATATAATCAGGGATAATTATGAGTTTACAAACAGAATTGATGAGTTCACACCTGAAGAGCAAGCTTTATGGAGAAAAGCAGATAAAGAGTTATCATACGTATCGAATGACTATAGAAATTACAAGGGTGATACGTCACTACTAAGAGGAGAACAATTATCAGATGATCCAGCTGAAGTTGCGATTAGATCTTCTAGGGCAGAGGATGAAATAAAATCATCTAATTTTGAAGCAGGTAGTTTGGAAAAATTCCAAGCAAACTTTGAAGGACAATTCAAACGAACTTACAGTCCTACTGATATACCACAAAAGATAAGAGATATCGAACAAGGAAAATTCAAAGTCGTGAAAGAGAAAAAACGTAATGAGTATGGACAAGTGGTAAGTGAAGAAGTTACAGGTGAAACAGTAACAACTAGAACAGGAATAGACGGAACAATATCTGAGATATCACAACTTAAAACAAATATCAAGAAAGCTAAAAATGAGAGTAAAAATCTTGGAGTGAAATATGAACCAGGAATCAATGAATTACTTTTAAAAAAGAAACAACAGATTCTTGTAATTGAACGTGCACATAAGAGAGATTTGGACAAATACATAATCGTAGATGATAAGGGAAGACCAGCAGTTGCAATGATGAATGGTAAAATTGTAAAAAGTTCTGATAAATTAGGAATGGAAAGAGAGGCTAGAAGTAAAACAATGTCAGAAATAAGACCGAAATCAAGAGGTGGTACAGATTTCATAGAATTGGAAAAAGAGATATCTGAAATAACCACTAGAGCAACACGAAGACAACGAGAATCAGATACATTTAGAAATAAAATATGGGGTGGACAATCACGAGGTGATTATGGAAGTCCTATGACAGCCATGGGTGAACCTAAAAGAGGTCTGTTTTCATCATACCCAAGACCAATTGAAGGTAGTTTTGAGAATAGATACGGTCTTGATATAGGCAGACGACAGGTAACAGTTGATGATTATATTGGTGAACTTAAACAAAAAATAAGCAACTATGAAAACCTAAAAACACAACTTAAGGATGAAGCAAGTCCAGCTTCAGCAATTGAAGCTGAAATGAAGTCAAAACAAACTGAATTGGCAGGTATAACAAATGAAGCAAGACGAAAACTTATTTCAGATGAAATAGAAACTCTGGCAAAAGAATTGAATGTTGCAAGAAAGTCTGAGAGTATGCTTGATGATAAAATACTTCTTGATTATAACTTAAATCTAAGTGAAGTTGATTTTGTAATTGAAAGATTAAAACTAAACTTGAGAAACAAAGAACACATAAAAAAATATGGAGATAATACACTCATAGACAAAGATGCAGACCCTGATTCAGTCATGTATAAAAATTATTCAGAGAATCGTATGATGGGTGGAACAGGAACAACTGAAACAAAAACAACCGTCAAGACTGCACCACATAAAGACCATGGAAACCTTCTTCTTCAGGTTGACAGATACTTACCAGAGGAACAGATAGGATCAAACACCATGGTTAAACTGTTTGAGGATATGCAGCGTGTAAGAACTAATAGAAACCCAAAAGGTAGAAAGGCTGTATACAACCAAGAGAAAAGAGTATCAGAATCAATTGTTAAGATAAAAAACTATGAAGACGATTGGATACCAAAGAAAAAGGCAGAGATACGAAGGATAGACGATGAAATGCGAAGAACTGAAGCAGATATGCTTGATATAGAAAAAGCTGAAGAGATACTTAAGAAATCAGTTTCAGGTGCTATTGGAATAAAGAAAGGAAGACTGACATATTTCAGTGAACGAGCTTTGAGAAGAGAGGGGACAAAAAAACAAGATACCGTCGATTATTTTGAAGTTGATGTTGGTAATACAAAAGGATTCAAGTTCCAAGTTGCACGTGTTGCAACAGATACAGAAACATCTGTACAGCTTAACCAACTTGAAACATTATTACAAGTTCAAAAAGAAAAATATCTCAAGACTGACGGTCCAAGGACTAGAGCAAGTGCACTATGGGATCAGCGTGCAGATATACTAGAAGAGTTGGAAGAATACGGAGTAAAACGAGTTCAAGGTAAATGGGATGGGGCTCCAGAACCAAATAGACCTAATGTTAAAGGTCAGGTAATTATAGACCATGATAGTAAACTTACTGATTTCTTTGCAGACCCATCTAACTTTAAAGACGGCAAAGTTGAGTTTACGAAAGGGCAAAAAGATAACATAAGAAAATTAATCAGAGAACACGACTCTGTAATGCATGCTATAGGAATAACAGATAAGAGAGTAATACGTGGAATAGATGATGTTAATCCGTATGAAGTCGCTGTAGAGAAGACACAGAACCAGTTGACAGAATTAAGACAATCTGACAAAATGGAATATAAAATAGTAGATTATGAACGTAAAATGGATGCACAGGAAAAAAGTCCAGAGTTGTATTCAGAGGGTCAAGAGGTGACTGAAAACGTTGCTTACATGGATAATGATTTCATTAGAAACAACCCTATCTATATCTCAGAACGCTTCGGTGATCACATTGTAACAGCTGCAGATCCAGAGAAAGCATTGAAGCGTAGAATTCTAAAACTTGAAGGTAAAAAGACTTCAGGTGTTCAGGAAAAATTAGAAGGAATGTATTCAAACCTGGTAGCAGATGTAAGAGCAATACCTGCAGGTAGACTAAGTAAAACAAAGTCACAAAGAGTAAAAGAAACAGTAGGAATTGCAAGTATGAAATTAGGACAGAGACTGACAAGTAATTTCTCTATAGAACTAAACAAACTACAAAATACAGGAATACGAAGTGTTCGAGTTGGTGGAGGAGCATGGATAGCAGGACCTCCAAAGATGGTATCAGGAACAGAGGATGTAATGTGGCAGCCAACAGTATGGAAGGATTATCCTTTGAGTAGAATACTAATGACAGATGAACGAGAGATAAACTTAGCAGTTGCAAGTAGAATGAGTGAAGAAGCGAAAGAATTCAAACAGTATATGAAACTGAAGAAAAAACTAGGTTTGGACGGAGGAAGAGTAAAAGGAGTACGCACAAAGGGAGGAAAAGATACAAGAGACTTTGCAAGGTTTAAACAATTGGAACAAAAATACAAGGACTACAAGCCTGATCAACTTGATGGTCAAGCGTGGTCACTAGCAAGATTAGACATACCAACCGGAGTTAAAGTAAAGAACGTAATTGAATTTGCACCAACCGTTCCAAGTAGAGAGGAGAGAGCATGGGGCATACTTGAGCGTATTGCACGTGAAAGAGATAAGAAAAAATATCTAAACCCAGAACAAGTATTCAGACAAGATACAGACATATTCAAAGAATGGGCTGCATTTGAAAACAGTGTAGGACAGATGGACACACAAGGTTCATTGATTAATCGTACAGAGCAGACAAGACAACTCAGATATAATTTACTAAAGTCATACTATGAATCAGGAATAGGACGAAAGGGTGAGCAGATAATGCAGAGAAAAGATATAGAGGCAAAAGCAAAGAAAGGCTCAGAACTAAAAAGTGATGGAAGTTATTCAGTTGAATTTAGAGAGGCGTTAGAAGAGATAAGAAATAATCCTAACTCAATAAGAGAGCCAACTGCGGGCGAAATATCTAGTTCAATAACATCAACCAAACTCAGACTTAGAAAGAAAACAGAATACACAGATGAAGAGAAAGTTACATTCGCTAGAGGTTTTGAAACTAAAAAACCAGGTACACCTGAAATAGGTAAAGATGGTTCTATTAAAAATGAGGGATTCATTAACTTGAGAGAACTTGGTGTTGGTACTAGTTTAGACATATGGTCTTCAGATAAGAAAACCAGAAGAGTTGATAAAACAGTAAACTATCTAGCAGATGTATTCAAGAAATATGCAAGAGGTCAAGACTCTGCATACCCATTGGAAAAGGATCCAAGATATCGTTTATTCTATAAACTACAATTGAGAGAGTACATTAAAGACAACCCATGGATGTTAAAGAAGCTTTCAAAGGATGACAGAAAGATATACAATGAAGGTGAGCGTCCAATGACAGCAGAAGAACTATCAGTATATAGAGCTGATTTATCAGAAACTGAACTTGCTAAGGCATTGAGACAGCCTGGTGAAGCAAGCCCTGAATGGGTGCCAGTTGAAGGAAGAGATGTATTTTCACATACAGAGAAGATAATGAAGGATAAGTTTAATCTGGGTGAAGGTGTTGGTGGTACAAAGGCAGAGAAAGTACGAGTAAAAGACCAGTTTTCACCTAGAGAGGAAACACGTGAATTGGTACAAGATGAACTTGATGGGTTAGGAAGAGGTGATTTAATGAGAGGCTTGGAAGACGGGGTAAGCATGGATGACATAAGAGCAGAAGTAACGAACAAAATGACAGATGTAGAACGAAGTGCAATAGGACCAGTAAACAAACAAGGAAAGATATTCCAATCTAATGAAGAGATGATAAACACCGCAAAATTGGATATAGAAGCAAGGTATCCAGGTGGTAGTTTCCAACGAGCATTACCAACAGAACAAAGAAGTGTTTTGATGGAACAATTTGAGAATATAGTAGAGGAGAACGTCGACCTTCAACAAAAAACAAGAACAGCAAAGACTACTAAAGAGAGAGACCAATTGAATGAAAAAATAACAAGTAACAATCAAAGTTTACAACAAATAGATAACATATTGAAACAAGACAGTGCATTAAAGAATGAACTTAATGAAAAATGGTTTGCCCATATAGACTTACAAAGTGAAGTAACACCAAGTGGATACATTCCACCTAGTTACATGCCTGGTGTGTATAATGCTCCTTTGTTTGGAAGTACAGCTTATGCTACAACAGTATCATCACAACCTATTCCAGAGGTTCAGGCTGCAAGTGAAGAACTGAAAACAGCAGAATTCACTTTACCAAATATGGTACAATCACAGTCTCCTGCTCAGATAAGCCCACAGGCTATATCATTGAATCAGGCTCGTGAAGTAATACAGACAGGTAAATTAGAACTCCCTACACTTCAGACGTTAAGAACAGACACTGAAATAACAGCAGGGCAAATAATAAGACCACTTCAAGGCTTTAGAATAGAAGGGTTACAGGAGCAACTTGGAAAACAAGAAGTGATACCTGCATTAGGCGTAGTACAGGCTTTACAGTATCAGTTCGCTGGATATGATAGAGCAATACCAAGACAGGCTCCAAAACTACTTCCTAGACCAATTGAAGCACCTAGATTACCTATACCACCTAAAAGACCAGGTCCAGTACCTTACGGTGAACTACCACAATGGATAGTAGCAGGCTGGGATGACCCATATAGTCCAAAGCAAAAGAACCGTAAGAAGCGTAAAACCTACTGGGATGTACCAGATGAATGGTATAAACCTGGATATTGGGCAAGGAAAAAGGATGAAGCTACAGGAAAATGGGACAGATTAGGATCAGGTTATACAACTTTCAAGGGTGCAGAACCACGAAGGGCACGAAAAAAGAAAGACAAGTTTGACCTTTATTAGAAAACCTGCTTGCCCATAGAAGAAAAGTATCTAAAGTATACACGGTATGGACGGTATACATACTATCTATAGTATCCAAAGATTGAAGGTTTTTTGTTTTTTGCAAGGTCGCTTGCCCAAAGAAGAAGAATAAAGAAGTTATACTCATTAGGGTATGAGTAATATATCTCATAGATCCTCTAAGGATCCAAAGAAGAAGAAAGAAGAAGAAGAAGAAAATTCTTTGACTTCATACTTCTCAACCCCCCTAGCAATAGAGGGTGACACGGAAGAGGTTACGAAAGAGCCTTCAGGACTCGAAAGAACTGACCTTCTTAAGGGTTCAGGACACAAGGCATGCTTCCAGAAATACCTAAATCCAGTATGTGCTACATGCGGGAATGGTAATAGAGTATGCAGTTGCGGTCCTGCGGACGGCTTTTTATCCCCTTCCAAAAATAGTGGTATGATTAGTAATAATGATTCCACTTCACACATTGAAGTAGTTGATACTACTCACGGTGTTGAAACAGAGTGTGACATCTGTCATGTCAATCATGGCAAACTAGATCCATTTGATGGAAAACCAGTAACTCACATGACACGTGTTTGTAACGAGTGTGGTGCTGAACAGGTTCTACCTCACATCAAACAAGTCTGTAAAATATGCAAATCCAAGAAATTGGGCTTCATAAACAACATTATAGACGATGTTGAAGGTGAGATGGTCAACACAAATGAATTCTACGGAGAAGTCACAGGTGACAATGAGTACGCTCTCAATAGAGCACAAGAGTACAACAATGCAATGAGATTCAAAAACAATCAAATTGCAGTTGGCGGTATAGGACAGGGCTTGGGTTTCCCAATGCTTAAACCATGCAGTGTGAACTGCACACCTGACGAACCAAACAAAGGTTGTATAAAATGCTCTAAGAAAGTTACTGTCAATGTTGAAACAACTGACAAAGATGGTAAGAAAGTGATAGAGCCACAAATAGTTGAAGTAGCCCGAGGCTACGAGACAAGAGTCACAGCACTTGGTCAAGAATTGCCAGTCTGGGATGTCGAGGTTGGAACATATGGAGATGTTGGAGGTGTAGACCACAACCACATGCCATGCTTCCCAAGAATAGAACAGGAAAAAGTAAAATTCATACCTGTCCCATGTAACCTTGTAGGTTGCGGAATGGAGTATGCACAGCCTGTTCCAGTCAAGAAATTAGTCGACCTTGGAAGTTACGGATCTCTTTGGAGTCACGTAATGAAGACTAAGCCTTGTACAAACCATGTACATCACTCATATGGCAAAAAAGAGTTTAAGGACAACCACCGTTGTATGAAAGAACATACACATCTTGTTAGAAATGACAATGATAAGTTGGTTCCTATGACTCAATACAAAGTGACTAAGAATGGAGTTGTACCAGAAAATGGTTATCCAGAAGACAAACTTCCAAAGAGCTTCAAAGAAAAGAGAATACCATTGTATAGCAAGCAAGCATGCTTGTGGCGTGGTAGAATGTACTCTACACTTGAAGTCATTGGTGTCAAAGCCTGCTGGGACATAGTCAACATGATTAAAGAACAATCATGGAGATTCCCTGTAGAGACAATTGGCAGAAACGGAACATCTCATCCATCATGGGGTGCTGCAGCATGTCAGAAACATTTCGGTTGTGTTCCAACACACATACCAGTCAAAGAAATGGAGAAACTTGCAAAGATTGTTATGGGTAAAGGTCAATTCTCTGACAACCCACAAGAAGCAGTTGCAACTGCCTTGGCTGCAATCAAAGCAGACTCACCTCGTAGAAAGTATGAGGCAACAGTTGACAAAGAGATGAACTTCTACTACAATGAACCTCTCTCTGACAGACAAGGATGGTCTAAGAAAAAGATCTTCCCAGACATGTTAACTGAAATGGTTGAAGAGGCAATAGTATGTGGTGCACAATATCCATCACAGAAATTGGAAGTCCAGCGTGGAGATAAAGTTGTCCAGATAGATGGCTTCATCCCATACAAAGACAAAAAGACCAACAAGACACGTTGGTACAAACCTCAATTCAAACAAAATCCAGATGGCTCTTGGAAAGTAGTCAAGTATGACTTCGACAGAGACATGACTCTATCCACTGCAATTAGCAGTTCTAAGATTGCTAAAGGTGAGTGGAACCAGAATCCAACAAGTCTCGAATGGAGTTACACAGTCAATGACAGTAATGTCTCATATGATTGTGATTGCTTCATGTGTGAAATAGAAGCAGCAAAGGAAGCTGCTAAAGGTGATTCCCAATAGGAACACCCATTCCTTTTTCTTTTACTTATCGATTATAATGAAAATGAACACATTACAGAGTGTATACGCAAGTAGTCCTCTATTGAAACATCCATACATGGATCATGACAATAGAATCTATCTTGATAATGTGAAAGACTTTCCGGAAGGACCGTTACCCGAAGGAGTAATAGTCTTAGTTGGAACCAACGATCAAGGTTGGCATGGCAAAGGAATGGCAAAGTTTGCAAAGGAAAACTGGGGTATAGAACAACATGAATACCGCGGTATTCTAAGCGACAATGTATGGGGGATACCAACAAAGTATCATCCTGTTGACCAAAAGCCACCAGCATTGAAATCAAGAAGTCTAAGTGCCATCAAAGATGATATAGATGACTTCATAGGATTCGCAAAAACCATGGAGAGATCCAAATGGAAAGGCTGTTTCTGGGTTTCCAGAATAGGCTGCGGAAATGCTGGTTTCACACCGGAACAGATTGGTCCATTATTCAAAGAGTGTGTTGGAATGAAGAACGTGTTATTACCAAGTGACTTCATCAACGCATGTAAGAATGATGACCCTTCCAACAATTTTTCTAATTCCCATCAAGTTAATGAGATGTATACTGTAACACAGCCACTTCGCATAGGCATAGTAGGTAGTTCTAAAGTTTCTATGGATTCACCACAAGCAATTGAAGCAGTAGCCAAAATCATATCTCAATACGTAAACCAAAAAATCATACTGGTCAGTGGAGGGGCAGATGGCATTGATAGCATTGCTGAAGCCTCTGCTCTCTCTCTTGGCATACCAACTGAAATATTTGTTCCTTCAGTAAAGGCTTGGGATGGTGCTGGTGGTTTCAAAGAACGTAACTTGCAAATCGCCAAAGTATGTGACAAGGTTTATTCAATTGCTAACAACAGTAATGCAACTGGTGGCACAAGGGAGTGTTATCATTGCAAGCGTGTCCCTAATAGGGAATTCCATCATATCAAAACGGCAGGTTGCTACACTGCATACAACTGTAAAGAAAGTGAGGTAATTGTCCTTTGATTCGTTTTTTTACTTATCCCTTAACTTGTGAAATGGTTTTCAATCCTGAAACAACAACCAAGGACACAAACCCTGCTAGGGTAAACTTGGAAAGCGCTAACGAAAGTGAGAAAACTACTTCATTAAATTTATTCAGCCCTGCAGGCGGCTTTTTTAGTTTTTATGGAGAATCACGATCATGGCTTTAACAACCACTGAAACAAAGACTGAATACGTCTCAAACGTATCTATGTCTGACAACAAAGTAGTCATTGACTGCTCATACAACAACTCTGAAAAGGGTAAAGCATGGGTAAGTTCTGCAAAACAGAACGTAATGGCTGCAGACATCTTTCAAGGCTTGCCAAGGGACTTGGCTTCACATGTCTTACTTTTCATGCAATGCATGAAAGCAGAGGCAAAAGAAAGAAAAGAGGGACAGAGAAAATCTGACTACTCAACTTTCGCAGCAGCATACACAGCTGCAGTAGAAGCTGACAATGTCCGAAGGGCAGAGTACAAGAAAGAGCACGGTGAGTCAACCGACATCCAGAAAAAACTGGACTAGGTGACCATCCACTTCTTTTTTTATTTTTTAATTTAAAATAATTCATTTAACTGGTAACGCCAAAAAAGCATTATTTTTTGCTAGAACCCATTAACTATTACAATGAACAAAATAATTACAATACTGTTCGCCCTATTGGCATTCGTAATGCTCTATCCAATGATAGAGTTTCATGCTGATTGTCCAAATGCATATACCGATTTGGAAGGAAACGAATTATGTACTGGAGCAAAAATGGTTCTCTGGGAGATAACCGCAGCACTCTCATTATATCACTGGGACGGAATAAGTACCACCGCGATTCCTATATCACTTGAAGAAGTATGTTGTTATAATGAAAATGTCCATACATATGCAGCTGACGAAGGAAATTACAAATCAGTTTTTCCAATCCTCACAATTTTAGTGATGTTTATAATATTGAAAAAACTACAAAATAGAAAATCAGAAGGAAACAATCTTTATGAAAAAATGAATGGAGACTTTGACGATGACTAACGAATACGAAGATGAATACCAGACAGAATCAAGAGAGCCATGTAAAGGCGAATGTTGTGAAGAATTTTGTGCAGTTTGTGAGGAATGCCCACATGATTGCGAATGCACATGGTTTGAAAAAAATGTTCATACTGAATTGGTTAGAAGCAGACAAATGATAAAAGATCTTACAATTCGAATTGAGAAACTTGAAGCACAGCAAAGAATAGACCACAAAACAATTATACAATACAAATCATATATAGATAAAATAAAAGAGGATGTTAATCTAAGATGAGATGTAGAATACACGGGTGCATAAACGAAACAGAATACGACATTGATTACTGGTGTAAAGAACACTGGAAAAAATTTGAGGGAAAAAAATGATAATTAAATGCAATTTATGTACATTCGATACACTTGATACAGAGGACGAATTATTTGATGTAATAAAACGTAAACACGAGAACCACCATGCCGGCACAGAACTATTTGTAATGGGTAGATTCGGTGACAGAAAACGTAGAGCAACAAACAGAATCCGTGGACGTGTTACTTGGTTGAAAGAGAATGGAGAAAAATATGAATAAAATAATACCTGAATTATTAGACAACGCATTAGAAACTAAACTAGTCCATGACTTGATAGATTATTGCAACAATCCAGTAAGTAGAAACACCTGGATGAGGTGGTTCATTTACAGTACAGTGCTAGATGTTTCATTGTGTAACGGTGAGAAAGAATGTCCTCATTGTGGTAAGATACATCCTACAGATTTATGGAATAATAAATAAAATGAAAACGATTAAAGACAATTGTCCAGCTTGTGGAGACGAATGTAAAGGTGACGACAAGTACGAACTTGCTGAAGGAGAAGTAGAAATGATATCAAGTCAATGTCCAGAGTGTGAGAAAAAACAAAGGTTTTGTGCAGACTTGGAAAAGCATGAGAACCCAAGATCTATAAACGGTTCACACTGGCTGAAACTACATTGTAATAGATGTAAGAGAATTTTCTATGGAAACATGGAACATGGTCATTCTCATTTTGCATTTACAGGTGGACCAGTGTGTCCGGAGTGCTTGTAATGAAAATATCAAATCTACCTAAAGTGGAGGATGTTAAAAAGTACAGAATACAATCAAGACTAACACAAAAAGAATTAGCTGAAAAGGCTGGAGTTAGTACATCGATGATTAATCAAATTGAATCAGGTCGAAGTATGCCAAGTTATAATACAGCAATTGAAATTTTTAGAGCTTGTGGTTTTGAAGAAAACTTAGACGCAGAAAAGAAAAAACAACAAGGGTTAGAATTAGTAAAATGTAAATTATTTATTGATACTTTAATGTCAAACTTACAATATGTGGAAGCATTAATTGGAACTGAACGTATTAAAAATAAAAAAGAATTAAAATTACATATTAAAGACGCAATGGGATTTGCAGACAGAGCGTCAAAATGAATAAAAAAGAGTTCAATGAAATATGTCAGAGTTTTATTAAAGATAAGAAAGGACTCGGAGTTCATAAAACGACAAGTGGTATATCTTTTATATTCCTCAATCATTATAGTGATAATTATGGTAGTTAAAGCAGGACAGAGTGGAGGACACACGATAAAATACTCTGAACATAAACTTGAACCAGACCACGAATGTAGTGCTGTTGATTGTGAAGCAATTGCAGAATACAAAGCGTTGTGTAAAGTAAGAGTGAAAGATGACAAGGGAGAAGGTTATCAGGATATTGAAGCAGACGTTTGGTTTTGTAAAGCACATTGGGAAACACAAATGGAATATAACAAACGAATAAAGGAAGTTATGAATTAGAATGAATGATATAATAGAAATTCTGAAATGGTCTTTAGGACTCACATTGGGTCCAAAATATTTGAGACATAGAATGGGAAATGAAAATGGAAGTATCGATTGATATAATCTGTCCACATTGTGGTCAAGAGATTACCATTGATCATGAAATAGAAATTGACCCACAAGATTACTTGAATGATAGGGATTAAAAAATGAAAATAAGAGTAACAATAGATACAGATGAAATAGATTTTTCTGATGACGATTCTATGGAGAGAGGAGTATATGGCGTGGACTTGGAAGGTGTATACCATTCATGGTATGGTAGTGCATCGTATAGGGTTAACTTCCACGACGTAGAAGTATTAGAGTGTGAACACTATTACCCTGAAATGGAAAGGAGAGGTGGAGATTGGGTTCACTCTGATAGATTGACATGTAGCGATTGTGGACATAAGAGAACAGTAGAGGAAAGAGTCTTTGATCAAGTGGTTAGAGGTACAAAAAATTGAGTGAAAGAACTTTAGAACAACGAATTTCAAACCTTGAAGCTTTGGTGACAAAATTAACTATGATAATAATGGGCACAAAGTATAGAGTTAAGTTTGATAAGAATATGAGAGATTTCGACGAATATTTTGGAGGAGACATTCCTAAATGAATTGCCCTAAATGTAAAAAGGGAATAATAACTGGATCAATCAGCGAGGAAGGAGACATGTATAACGTTGGTTGTGACAATTGCGGTTATGATCCATCATAACATAACCCGATGAAAAAAATAACCATAAGCGTGTCTGTACCGGTACAGGTTAAGCTGAGATGAGATAAAATTATCTCTAGCAGAAATGGTTCTGAAACTAGCCCTGCGCAATGGAAAAATAAGTAATCGGGTTATAAATTTAATTTTATTTACATTATACAATATAGGTAAACATGGAAAAGAGAAAATGTTATGTTTGTAATTTAGGATTTAGACAAGAAAAAATAGCTGTATTACATGAAGAGATCACTGGTCATAAAGTGGTAAGGTATCAATAGTATCAGGCAAGTCTTTTTATATTTCATATTCATTATAGTGATAATTATGGTGTTAGAAAAAATCAGCACAGGTAGTGGAGACTTCGAACGTCATGACTTTATCACTGCAAGCGATGTAAAGCAAGCAGAAGGTAAATTCATCTGTTCAGCAGCCCCAAGATCTGTCGACACTAAATTCGGAGACAAACTATTCGTCGACGTAAAAAGAGTAGAAGGTAACTTCGAAAACGGCGATGAGGTCAAAACATGGGTGGCTAATACAAAAAGCCGCAATTATCTAATTGACGACATAGGTAGCGATGAAAATGACTGGGTTTCAACCCCAATCACATTGGAAATCCTTGTCCAATTAGTAAATGGTGTAAAGAAAGAAGTAATCTATGCAGAAGGCGCATTAGATTAATCACTTTGCAACCCAAACATCCTTTTTTTATTTATCATCAATATAGTGAGATATATGGTTGGTAGTATCCGCTGCCCTAGATGTAATGTTTCAGAGTACGTAGCTCTAAGAAAATTACCGGAGTCAAATTCAGTCATACCAGATCTACTAAAACTAAAAGAACGCACTTGGATTCATTGCGGTGCATGCGGATACTATTCCAGCTTAGAGGATTACAAAAAAGAGGTTTATAGAACATGATTAAAGTTGAGTTTCTTTCAAGTTTAAACCCTGAAAGATTACAGAAAAAAGTAAATGAATGGTTTTCAATTATGCAGGGCGTTTATGCAGATTTTGGATTATTCGATATAAAATACGGGTATGAAGATCAAACATGGACTGTAATGATTATTTATGAGATAGGAGATAAGAATAACAAGAATGAACAACGATAAATTACCAGATTGGAATGAAGAACCAATCTATAAATCTGAACCAAATAAAGAGAAACCTGATCTAACAACTTTTCAACAGTTAGTTGATGATCTTGTAGAGTACTCAAAGACAGATGATGAATTAGCAGATGGTATAAAATGGCTTGATCAACAAGCACAAAAACAAGGAGTTTCATTCTATGATAAAGTGTATGAAATACTTTTCCAATACGACGTTACACAAAATGCAAAAAGGTGGCTAGATGGTAAATCCAGAGGAGATTAACTTTGAAGAGGGTTACAACCTTGCAGGTATTGCTACTATAGAAGGTGGAGCAACTGATGGCAGAGAAGTAAGAAATAGTGGTAGCGCAACATCTCAATACATATTGCATTCAATAAGAAATTCAAATACAACTGATGGAAATCTCATAAGTGATTTAACCGCTATTTATTTTAGAGGTTGGGACGGGTATGTTCATAGGATGTCATTGCTTGCAGCTATAAGTAATCATTTGAATGAAGGAAAAACAATATCATATTATAATAAAAATTATGAATATCTAAGCAGAAACAGACTTGGAGATGTAATGAAGTTATGGGATAGACTTGGAATAGTTGAAAAGAATTCAGAGAGATATGATTACTATAAAGGAAACACAGAATCAATAAGAGTTATAATTGAATTAATTTCAAAATCTAGATTACTTCCACAAATTAAAACATATACACTTCCTAACTGGGAAGATAATGTAAGAACTATTTGCACAAATGTAGGATACGGTGTTGATAGTATATTGAAAGATTATGATAATAGACATGAGGTCGATTATTATGGTGCAGTTAGAGAGGCTGATGAGATATAATGCAAAAACATTTAGTAGAATTAAACAGTACTAGAAAATTATCTGGTTCTACAATCATAACAAATGACGAATGGATTCAGAAACGAAAAGATTTGAAATCACAAGGGAAATTACCAAGAACATTCAGAAACCCAAGTTATAGTGTGGAATTAAACAGACCTAAACAATTACCATGGAATGAGATCACTAATTACTTGAATGGTCATGTGTGGGATTTTGTAGTTGAACCAAAAAGAGACGGTGTGAGAATGTTGATGGGAAACTATGGAGATTCTAATCAATATAACCGTGACGGATTATTCAGTGAGTGGAATCAATATTCACCTGTTTTTACAAAAGATAAATTCCCAGAAATACACGGTGAACTTCATGAACTTATAGGTGAATACGATGATACAATTTTAGACGGTGAACTTGTTACAGTAACCGATGAAGGTGATAATTTCTGGAACACCAGTTCTAGAGTTTTATCTGGAATTAACAAACAGAGACTACTATCTCAAATTGAATCAAGAAAGGTGAAATATGTAGTGTTTGATATTTTGATGAAAAAAGGTGAACCATGTATAAACATGGAATTGAAAGAACGTAGACAAATACTTGAAAAACTATTTGGAGACAAAAAATTGGAAAGAATAGAATTGATAGAAAGGTTACACCCTGAAAACGCAACAGAGAATTATTGTAATGAACATAATTTGGAAGGAGTAATCATAAAAGGAAATAATACAGTTTATTCATCAACATGGTACAAGGCTAAGGCATATGTTGATGGTGTATTTGAAATAAGATCAGTAAGAGATGGAAAAAGGGATTATATAATGACACTTTATGACGGTGAAACATGTGTTGGTGATTGTACGTTATTTGTAAAGCATGTAGAAAATGCAACTGTTGAAAATACAGACACATTCATTGGTAAAAAAGTAGAAGTGTCTTACATGAAAGGAAACACCACAAAACTTAGATTCCCGGTATTCAAGAGGTTTGTAGAATGACAGCTGATTATGATGAAGGAGCTAGAAGAGTAATCCAGGAGATAAAAGAAAAACAAGAACGCAGATGGAATCCTGATGTTAAAGGAAAACAACATGTTGTGGTTCTAGGTATATGGGAAAAATTGCTTAAGGAATATTTTGGAGAAAAAACAACTCAAGAAATAGCAGATGATGAGCGATTCAAATACGCCACATCTTTGAAAAGAATAATGTATAGAGCATTGGAGCAAAGATGTAAACAGGAAGGTCATGATGTGGCATACCCTACATTAAGACGCATATTGAATACACACACAAATGCAAAAGAATTCTTTGATGAAATTGATAAGAAACGCAAATTCTAAAACAAAACACTTAATAGATTTTTTATTTTATATTCCAATATAATGATGAATAGTTCCATCAGCGGTATGTGGTCTAGCCTTTCACAGCAAAGACTTGCACCACAAATACTAGAACAAATCGAAGACAAAGGTACTAATCTCTTAGAAGTCCAACCAGAAAGTTGGAAACATGAGACCGTGCAATTGTCAAGTTTGGTATCTGCAGCAGATCTCGAAAACGCAAGACAGTCACTAGTGACAGTTACATTCAGAGTTCCAGAGCAATTCGCTCTAAACGGTTCTACTTTTTGTGACGTCGCATGTACCCCTGGCTCAGCCCTTGAAACAATGGTTGTTCCAGAAGGAACAGAAATGATCAGAAATGACCAAAACGCACTTGTCGGAAACCGAGTAGTAGTTGGAGGATAACCATTCATTCTTTCCTTTTTTTTAGATTACGATAATGAAAATTATAGACATGGATAGCCAGCGTTTTATCGTTCAGGGCTTTGGTTATAAATCTGGAACAGATGAAGTGTCGAAAAAATTTATGGTTGAGACGCTTCCAAGAACACCATATTATTATCTAAAGCTTGTAGAATACAATGGTGATAGAATAGATTATTCTTTCTCACCAAGACGTAAAGTATTGGAAACATTTGAAAATCAAGTATTCAATGTAATTGGATGGAACATAGAAAACAAAAGAGGTAAAACCACAATACACACAAGACATGATCTTGCAGACATGGTTGCAACAAGTATATTGAATCATAGGTTAAACAATGAAGACTATGAAATATATAATTCAATTTTTCCAGAATTCATAAAAAAGAATCAAAAAGGATTTGATTTAGAATTCTTAGAAAACAAATTGAAACAATATGGAGAAAGAATAAAAATTAACAACCAAGGTTACATTGTTGACGAGTTATTCCTTATTGATAGAAACGGAGGTCAATGTTACATATGGAATAGAGACATCGATAAACCTGAAGGATTCATTTGTGTTCATCCGCAAGGAGTTGTAAATGATCAGATAATAATAGAGGGAGATGAGAAAAAAGTTTTCAATGCTCATAGTCAAACAATATTATCAAAAATAAATTATTTACTAAGTCCAAGCCTGCAGTGTCCTCATAGAGGGTGCGCTCATGGTAGAATATGTAGGGTGTTTTTTAATCAGCTCCCATCAAAGCATAAAGGAATACTTTCAATGAATTACGAGGAGGTATCGAGATAATTTTTTATCTCTCTAACAATATAGTGATTTTATATGAGTGAAAATAATGATAAAATTGAAAAGGTAAAATCCTCTGATTATAAGGTTAATCCTTATACAATAGAGACAAACGATAAAGTTTTGAAAATTGAAGGAGGTAGGAGAATTGAAACCAAAGCAAACATGGGTGTATTCCTTAAATTGTTTGGTGACAGTATTTATAATTCAGATAGTTCAGCTTTCAGAGAACAATTAACAAATGCATTAAGTCACGGTTGTATGCCATCCATAGCAGCTGGTAATGACGCACATGTTGAGGTTGAAGTTGATTATACAAAAAGACGAATCATGGTTACCGATGTAAACGGTATGGGTATACCATGGAACTTAATGAATGAAGTTTGTACAAATATTGGTGAATCTGGAAATCACGACAGAAGCAGATCAGGTCAACATGGATGTGGAATGTTCTCATTCTTGAAGATGACATCAACTACAATACTAGAGACCAAGGCAAGAGAAACAGATGATCATTATGCATACATTTGTGAGGGTGGTAGAACATGGGATGAAATAGGAAACAGAGAACTAAAAAATTATGGAACTAGAGTCCAATTAACAGTAAATGAGAATGTGAATTTAGATAAAATAATCAAGGCAACCAGAGACATCTGTATGTATCAACCCGTAAAAACTTACTTGTCTGTAATAGGAAGTCCAACTGAAGAACTAAACATTTCAAACTATGGAAGAACACATGATGACAATATCCAATGGTTCAAGGGTGATGGTATGTATGAGTTTGGAAACAAATCATATGAAGAGGGAGTGAAAGAACAATTCAATAACCAAGTAACAGAAATTGTAAAACTTGATTCAAAAGACATGGAAATCTACGTTGGTTTACCAAATAGAAATATTGGCTCTTATGGTGGAAATGCAGACCAGACAAGAATGTTCCTTTGTAACGTTCCGCTTGGTGATAACATTTCATCTCATGGATTCTCAACAATATGGGTAAACCTAACAAATGAAAAAACATGGAAACCACCTGTTGACAGAGACAGTCTAAATGATGATGATTTAGATAGAATTAGAACATATGTAAGTGACGCAATCAATGATTGGGTTGGAACTATTTCAATAAAAGACTTTGATGAATTTAAAAAACATCAATTTGCTTCACTTCTAAATGTACCAGCAATTGATGAAAAGTTACCTGAAGAGACAAGAACATTGTTTCATGAATTGAGAAGGACTTGGAAGGTATGGAATTCTGGTGGAAAAGATAGATCTGAAGCATTTGGAAACTTATTGAAAAACGGTAATTGTTTTCTCGTACCAACATGGTCAACGACTTACTATGACGCATTCCGTAGACATTTTGGTGCACCAGAAAAATTCACTTTGTTAAAACTACCAAACATGAAAAGGTATACAGTTGGAACAGATATTTGGAAAGAGAAACAAGCTGACATAGAATACCTTGAAAAACACTTTGAATATGCTAAAGCCTACAAGAAACGAAAAGGTATAAGCTTGTCATTTTCAAGAACATCAAATAGATTGGACAATGGTTCAGTTAAAACGATAAATGTTAGAAGTTCTGGAAATTGGAACATGCAGACAGAACCTGTAAGAATAACAGATCTAAACAAGACTCATTATGTGAAAATACCAACAGATTATTTTTCGTGGAGTACATTTTACGGTGATATGTGCGCAATGAATTATAATTTACTAGAACATATGAATCATCATACAAATAGAAATGGTCATACCTTATATGGTTCTGATATTTTAAGAAAATGTAATTTAAATTGGATCGGAAATAACACATACGCAAAATATGTGGATCCACTTGTTACTAATCTTGAAGAATTTATAGATAAAATGTACAATCATCCAATTCTAGAAAACCTTGAAGGTGAAACTGTAAGTTTAAGGATTTTAGCAGAAGATACAATAAATGAACAAATTAAAAAGTTTGATGAATGTGAATGTGAAACTTGTGAAAGTAATGATGGAAAATGGAAACATGAAATTAAATTAGTAATTTCAACCATTACAAAAGAAATGATACCATATGTTAAAGAATACAGAGATAAACATCCAATTCAAAATAAACCAGAACATGTAACACATGTAGTTGAAGTATTTGCTGTGTTACCTGAAATGACATCAGCACAAATTTTAGAGAATGCTGACTTTTGTAAATGGCTTGTGGCTTTAGAGTCAGTTAACAAATATCATTACAAATCACTAATACCAGGACCTATTTCAAAAATAGCCATTCAGCCTTTGAATAATTATATTTCAAAGATGAATCTTGAAAATTCATTTTCTAATATAATGGGAATGCCATCTCACTTACCACCTTCATTAACCGAAAAGTTACAAAAGTATAAGGAGAAAATAAAAGAGATTATACCTGAAGAACATTCAGAAAAGGTCTATAATTTATTTACTTTCCTTACCGCCAGAATGTTCAACAATATAAATGAAAACTGTATGTATCATGAACATAATGGAAAATTGACACAAGTCCCAACCGTTAAACCAAATGGAGTTATAGTTAGAAATAACAATGGTATGGAGTTTAGTTTCGATTATAGAAAAGAAGGTCGTTGGGATGAAAACCATAAATCATGTGATTCGTTTGAACATCTTGCAGATGAAATCATTAGAATTATTGGAAAATGGTATATCCCTAGAATTGAACTTGTATCAAAAGGAATCAACTATTATCTAGGAGCTACTAATCATATCGGTGTTAATTTTTATGAAGGAAACAAACCTATACTATTGACAGGAAAAAACAAGGATGATTTAATTCTAAATGTAAAGGAATGGCAAGAAAGAGATGACTCGTCTTTCAGGTTGAGATCTTCTGATTCTAATGGCTATGGTTCTAGAATTGCATACAGGAAAGCCGCACCTAGAATACCAACAAAGAATGTAATAGAAATAGATAGCAAAATTGACAATAGATATAACAACCAACTAACTACAAATGAACTAAAAATATTCAAACCATGTTTGATGGACTTGGATGGAAAAATAATTGAAGAGAAAACAGGAAATGATCTTTTAGTTAAAGTTGGAAATGGAGAAAATGAAAGATTGGTTAGACTTGATATTTATGAAACTCTTTATTATGATCTGTTACACGCCGATATGGAAACAACTGAGTTGTTTAGTAGATTGGGAAATCTTAAATTTGTTAACATGATTACAGAAGGAGTAAACAAAGGTAATTATGGGTTTACAAGTCTTGCCAACATACAAGCTGTTAGTATATTCGGAGATCAAGATATTGGTAACTTCTTAAGATTTTTGAATGATAGATATGCAACTGGTATCCCTACTTGGAAAGGAGGATGGAAAGTTGTTTCATTCAACTTGGGAAGAACACAGGAGGCATTCGATATCATTGCTGATCAGATAGATTGTGTTGATAGCATAAAAATTGGTGTACCTACGGTTCTTATGTCTGGCGTAAAAATGAACGATGAAAATAACATGAAAATAATATTGTCAAAATCCATAGAGTATAGTCAAATTTCAAAACTTCGTGACAACAGTCAATTATGGAATGATAGATATGG